>Ga0070661_100000028_pt1 | contig 117932 bp, 104 predicted proteins | sample KBSC43metaG_FD_64663 | JGI IMG/M metagenome (GOLD analysis project Ga0070661, IMG submission 64663) | Corn rhizosphere microbial communities from Kellogg Biological Station, Michigan, USA - KBS C4-3 metaG | ecosystem: Host-associated > Plants > Roots > Rhizosphere > Soil ... | reverse complement strand
AGGAATTGCGGCGCCCAGTCGAGCTTGGGATAGAGGGCCCCGGCGGCGCCCAGGGCGGCCCGGGCGCCGGACGGGAGAAGGCGCCGGACCTTCTCCTCGTTCGAGAACAGATGGTAGCGCCGGTAGCCGGCGAAGGCCTCGTCCGCGCCGTCGCCAGAGAGGGCGACCTTCACCTTCTCGCGAGCAAGCTGCGAGACCCGGAAGGTGCCCATCGCCGAGGCGTCCGCGAAGGGCTCGTCATAGGCGGCCACGAGGGTGTCGATAAGGTCGAAATCCTGGGCGGAGACCGTCCTCGAGCGGTGCGCCGTCGCGAACCTTTCCGCCACCATGGCGGCGAAGCGGGTCTCGTCATGATCGGCGGAATCGAAGCCGATCGCGCAGGTCTCGACCGCGTCGCGACTGGCTTCGGCCATGAAGGCGACGACCGCGGAGCTGTCGACCCCGCCCGACAGGAAGGCGCCGAGCGGGACGTCCGCCACCATGCGCGAGCGGACCGCCTGGCGAAGCCGCTCGACCAGCTCCTCCTCGAGCGCGGAGGCCGACGCCCGGCTGGGGTTCGAGAAGTCGACGTCCCACCAGCGCACCGGAGCCGGCACCGGGCGGCCCCGGCGGACGAGGAGATAGTGGCCCGCGGCGAGCTTCCCGACTCCGGCGAGGATGCAGCTGTCGTCCGGCACGTAGCCGAGCGCGAGATAATCCTCGATCGCCCGCGGGTCGGGCTCGCGGCGAAGGCGCGGCTCGGCGAGCAGGCCCTTGAGCTCGGAAGCGAAGATCAGCGCTCCGTCGGGAAGCCGGGCGAGATGGAGCGGCTTCACCCCCAATCGGTCGCGGGCCAGGAAGAGCAGGTCCTGGTCCGAGTCGTAGAGGGCGAAGGCGAACATTCCGTTGAAGCGCGCGAGGCATTCCGGCCCCCATTGCCGCCATGAGGCCAGCACCACCTCGGTATCGCTGTGGGTGGCGAACCGGTGCCCGAGCGCCTCGAGCTCCCCCTTCAGCTCGCGGAAATTGTAGATTTCGCCATTATAGGCGAGGACGAGGCGGCCGTCGGCGGAGCGCATCGGCTGGTCGCCGGTCGCGAGGTCGATGATCGACAGGCGTCGGTGGCCGAGGCCGACGCCGGGCCCGGTCCACACTCCGCTTCCGTCCGGCCCTCGATGGGCAAGCGCGTCGGCCATCGTCCGAACCCGCGCCGGCTGGACCGGCTTTGGGACGTCAGGATGGAAGAGGCCGGCGATTCCGCACATCATTCGGTCTCTGGCAGGCCGGCGGCTCGGTCGGCAAGCCGGTCCGCCGGACCCAGCGCACGGGCGAACGCGTCGAGCGCGGCGCGGGCGCCCGGCTCCTCGGCCGAAAGGATCACCGCCACCGCCCGCTGCGGGCCGCCGAGCAGCCTGACCTTCATCGTCTCGAGCTTCACCTGGGCGGCGCCGCCGGTGAGGATCCGGCCGACCCGGTAATAGCTTCGCACCTCGCGGATGGCGCCGTGGGAGAAGATCCGCTCGGCCCGGCCCGAAGGCGGCGCGGGCGCGTCGGCGGTCCACGCCCAGCTTCCGTCGGGCGGGACGACCCCCTGCCCGAAGCCGACCAGCTCCCGCCCCTCGCTTTGGCGGGCGAAGACGGCGACGGCGAGATCGGCCTCCTGGCCGGCGGAGTCGCGGTAGCGGCCGAGGCGGAAGGAGTCGGCGCCCGCGAAGGTCGGCGACCAGGGCCGTCCCGAGGCGGCGACCCGGCTCCAGCCCGGCACGTCCGGAAGGACGAGCGCCGGCGGTGGAACGGTACCCGCCGACGCCATGACGGCCGGCCAGAGCGGCGCCGCGGCCGCCACCATGAGCGCCGCGGCGGCGGTCCTTGCCAGTTGCCGCCGGGATCCCGTCGCCGCGCCTTCCGGCTGGAGGTCGGCCGGATCGTACCAGGGATCGTCCACCTTGCGGTCGAAGAACGGCCAGGCGAGCGCCATCACGATCGCTATCACCAAGGCGAAGAAGACTCCGCCGTAGATGACGTGGTCGAAGCTGTCGGCGAAGCTATTGTCCCCGGTCAGATAGGCGACGTAGATCGTCCCCCAGGCCCGCACCCCGTTGGCGAGCACCGGAACGGCGAGGCAGGCGGCGACGAAGGCGCTCCGCCGCCGCCACGAGCGGAAGCAGACGTTGGCGGCCAAGGCGCCGAAAGCGGCCATGGCGACCAGGAACTTCACCCCCGAGCAGGCCTCGGCCACCTCGAAATAGCCGGTCGGGGTCGAGATGAAGACCCCGTCGATATGGGCGGGGACCTGGGCGAGGCGGAGGAGCGCCATGGCGATCCGCGCCGTCACCGTCTGCATCGGCGGAACCAGCTCCTCCCCCACCGGGATGAGGAAGAGCGCGAAGAAGAGCGGAAAGGCGAGACCCCGCGCCGCCGCCTTGCCGAGGCAGGCGACCGCCGCGCCCTGAAGCATCAGGACCAGCCCGGCATGGCGGGCGAGCGCGAGGCTTCCGGCCTCGCCGAGAAGCCAGGCTCCGGCGCCCGCGGCGACGAGCAAAAGGCCCGGCGCCCAGGCGGCGGGGGCGATCCGGCGAAGCTCGGGAAGGCGCTGCCAGACAAGCCAGGCGATAAGCGGCGGGATCAGCAGGACGTGGTTGAAGGTCGAGCTCTCCCACCAGACCCGGACCATCGAGGCGGCGTCGCTCCAGAACAGGATGAGGAGCGCCGCCCAGACGGCCCCGAGCCCGGCGAGATGGTCGCGCCATCCGGGGGCGGTCGCGGGCCTGGCGGCGGTGATGGGGAGCAGAGCGGTCATGCCGCTTTGCCGATCTCCGCAGTCGCCGGGCGCGAGGCATCGCCGACGGCGAGGACGAGCGTGTCGAGGTCGGCGAGGCGGGCTTCCCAGCGATAGGCCTGCTCCATTCGAAGCCGGGCGGCTCGGCCAAGCGCGGCGCGGCGGACGGGATCGGCGAGCAGCCGCGATATCGCGCCCGCCATCGCCTCGGCTCCGTCGGCGACGAGCAGGTCGCGGCCCGGCTCGGCCTCGATTCCCTCGAAGGCCGCCGGCGTGGCGACGACGGGGCGCGCCATCGCCATCGCCTCGAGCACCTTGTTCTGCACTCCCCGGGCGGTGAGGAGAGGGGCCGCGACGACATCGGCGGCGGCAAGCCAGCTTCTGACGTCGGCGACGGCGCCGGTGACGACGACCCGCCTGGAGGCCAGGCGCCGGACCGCCTCGGCGGGGTTGCGGCCGACGATGGCGAAGGTGGCCTCGGGGATCGCGGGCAGGACCTGCCCGGCGAACCAGTCGACCGCCTCGACGTTGGGCGCGTAGTCCATCTGGCCGGTGAAGACGATCAGGGGGTGCGCCGTCTCCGCGGCGGGGGCCACGGCGGGGTTGTAGAATTCGAGGTCGACTCCGTTCTGAAGGGCCCGGATGTCGGCGCCTGGAAGACCGGCGCGGGAGCGAAACAGCGACGCCTCCGCCTCGCTGACGAACAGGCTCAAATCGGCTCGGGCGGCGACCCGCCGCTCGAAGTCGAACAGCTTCCTCGCCTCGCGGCGGTGGACGGGCGCAAGCGGCCCGCCGCCCTCGCCGTAGGCGGCGAACTTGGCCGAATCCATGTCGACGAAATCCATGACGAAGCGCTGCCTCGGGCGCTCCGGGACGAACTGCGCCATCTGCCCCGAGAAAGCGAAGACGCAGGCCACCTTCGGATCGCCGAGCTTCCTCTCGACGAAGCGCCGGAGCGGGGCGCTGTCGAACAGGGTCAGGGATACCGGCTTGCCGGAGGCGAGAGCGCGGACGGCGGCGGCGGCCTTGCCGGTCCGGCGGATTTCGACATGCGCCTCGCCGAGGCGGCCGCCAAGCGCCTCGCGAAGCGCGGAAAGGTGGGCGGAGTCGCCCTCGTCGTCGGCGAAGCAGGCGAGATGAACCGGACCCAAGCCGGCGAGATGCTTGAGCAGGTGCCAAGATCGGATCTTGTCTCCGCGGTCCGGCGGAAACGGGATTCGGTGGGCGAGGAAGAGCGTCTCGCTCATCCGAGGCCCCTCGAGATCAGCGGACCGAGGCGATTGGCGAGCGCGAGCGGAAGCTTCTTCCAGGCCGCGACCTGCAGGCGATAGCGCGGGCTCGTCGGATTGGTCTCGCGCGCCTCGCCTTTCACCGCATAGACCAGGGGGCGCGGCTCGAAGCCCCAATTCTTCTTGAAGGCGAAGGCGCCGGTGCCGAGCTTGGAACGGCCGAAGTCGAAGCGGGTGCAGCCGCGGGCGGCGGCGTGGCGCATCAGCGCGTAATACATCAGCTCGTTGGCCCGGGCGCCGCGCGCCTCGGCCGTTCCACCGCCCCAATAAGGGTAGACGGTGCCGCCGAAATAGAGGCTCAGGACGCTTGCCAGGGGCTTGCCGTCGCGGCTGATCGTGAGGATGTCGGAATCCTCCCCGAAGGCGGCCAGCATCTCCGCGAACAGGGCTGGCGGGAAAACCGGCGTGCCGAGATTGCGCACGCTTTCGGAATAGACGCGATAATGGGCGGCGAGATCGCGGCCGACGGAAACGTCCAGCCCGAGACCGAGGGCGCGGCGGACCTCGGCGCGCTGCTTACGCGGTATCGCCTTCAGTATCTCCTCGTCGGCGCGGGGTAGGTCGCGGACGAAATCGGCATAGACGCCGTCGCGCCGCCGCCAGCGCGAGGGGATCGGACCACCGCGAAGCTCGACCGAGGCGCAGCCGCGGCGGCGGGCAAGCGCCCAGGCGGCTTCCGCGAGCGGCTCGACCCCGTCGCCCAATATGCCGCCGCCCACTCCGAAGCCGGTCGAAACCATCGCCGATCCGAACAGGCGGCTGTGGACTTCCGTGAGCGGCAGGAGGCCGGCGATCCGCCCGCCCCCGTCCTCGGCGAGGAGGCAATGAGCGCGGGCGCCGCAGCCGCGCTCGACCCCCGCGCTCCAGGCCGGCAGGTGGAACGGCGTGGAATCGCGATGCGCCTCGACGAAATCGCGGATCGCGAGCGAGTCGCCGCCGGTCGCGGGCCGGACGGTCAGCGGGCGAAGGGTGTTCATTGCGTTCACGAAAGTCGGGCCTTTTCGGTTTCGACCACCGCATCGGTCCGTGTCCAGCGATGCGCCTTCAGCAATTTCAGAAGCTTGGGACGCATAGCGGAGAGACGGCTGTAATGACGCAGGCGCGACTTGAGCGGTGCGCCGTCGACTCGGGGCTGCCCCGGATCGATCTCCCACGGATGGAAGTAGAAGACCGCCGGATGGCCGTCGTGCCGGTTGACCCGCCCGATCGCCCAGTCGCTGAACCGGTAGGGGAGAAGCCGGAAGAAGCCCCCTCCCCCCGCCGCGAGCCGCCGACCGGCAATTTCCACGGTCGTTACCGGGAGCTCGATCAGGTCGGAGTCCGGCATCGGCCGGTGGGCGAAGCGCGGCGCCTCCCGCCACCCATAATGATCGTGCGCGATCGGCGCGACGCTGGACGAGTAGGCATAGCCTTCCTCGCTCAGGATGCCATGCGCCCAAGGGGTGCGCGCGTCGATAGAGAAGCTTGGTGCGCGATATCCGCGCGGTGCCACGCCGGCCGCCGCCTCGATCGCCTGATGCGCGCGGCGCAGATCGGCGCGAAAGCCTTCCGGAGTGAGCGTGAAGACCCGGTCGTGGTCCCAGCCGTGGCTGGCGATTTCATGGCCGGCTTCGGCGGCGCGCCGGATCACCGCGGGATAGCGTTCCGCCACCCAGCCCAAGGTAAAGAAGGTGCCCTTCACACCCGCTTCGTCGAACAGCGCCAGGACGGCTTCGGCATTGGCCTCGACCCGCGTCTCGAGCCCGTCCCAGTCGGACTTGGCGATGACTTTCTCGAAGGCGCCGACCTGGAACCAGTCCTCGACGTCGACCGACAGGGCGTTCAGCATTTCATGCCCTTCAGCGGCAGCTTTGGTTTGCCCGCGGCTCATGCCGCGTTGGTGTAGCCCGGAGCCTGCTGGCCATTCTCGACCCACTCGACGAGGAGGGTCAAGACTCGCCGGACGATCTTCTCCTGCTCCTCCAGCCGGGCTTCGAGCGAGGCGACGCGGCGTTCGAGCGCGAGGTCACGCACCGGCTCCCGCGGCGACTGGCCGGCGCCGGGCGTGGCGCGGAGCGGCGCCGAGCGGGCCTGGGGCCGGTCCGAGTCGAGATCCGCGACGACCGCCTCGACATGCTCGCCCCGGATCGTCTCGAGCTGCTCGACGGCGGCGTACAGGAGAAGGCGGGTGGCGAGCTGGTTGAGGCGACGGGGAATGCCTCCGGAATGGCGGTAGAGCGCCTGATAGGCGTCGGGCCCGAAGCCCGGCCGGCCGGTCCAGCCGGCGACGGCGAGGCGGTGGACGATATAGCCTTCGACCTCGGCGGACTCGATCGGATCGAGATGATGGCTTGCGATCACCCGCTGGCGGACCTGCTCGAGGCCCGGATCCTCGCCGAGGCGAGTTCGGAACTCCGGCTGGCCGAGCAGGAAAATCTGTATGAGCGCACGGCCTTGGCTGGTGAAGTTCGAGAGCATCCTTAGCTCTTCGAGGGCGGAATGAGTGAGGTTCTGGGCCTCGTCGACGATCAGCAGGGTTCGGCGGCCGCGGCGCGCCTCCTCCTCGAGGTGGCGCTCGACGGCATCGAGCCGCTCGGCCTTGGAGGCGCCGGAGGCGGCGAGGCCCAGCCCCTGCGCGACCAGGCGGAGCATGTCGTCGCCCTCGACCTGCGTCGAGACCAGGCTGACCGCGTTCAGCCGCTCCCGGTCGATGGTGGCGAGGAGATGGGCGACGAGCGTGGATTTGCCGGCGCCGATTTCACCGGTGACCGTGATGAAGCCTTCGCCTTGTGCGATTCCATAGCCGAGATAGGCCATCGCCTTCTTGTGGGTGCGGCTGTCGAACCAGTAGCGCGCGTCCGGCGTCAGCTGGAAGGGGCGCTCGGAAAGGCCGTAATAGTCGGTGTACATGCTGCTCTCGCCCTTCAGAAGCTGTACCGGAGCCCGACGAGGATCGAGCCGAACGTGTTGTCGTAATCCCCGCCGTGGGTGGTGTAGACGCCCGCCGCAAGGGTGGCCTGCAGGTTCTCCCGGTAGATCGACCGGTAATAAGTGCCGGTGATGCCGCTGGAGAAGCTGTTGCTCTCGCCGGCAAGGCCGCTGTCGTACCAGGCCGCATAGGCGTCGAAGTCGAGCCCCGAGCTTCGGGTCAGGCGCCGCGACAGGTTGGCGTTCAGGTCGAAGCTCTGGTCGGTCACGCCGTGAAGCGCGAAGTCCTGACTCGGAGGCGCGAAATAGCGGCGGTTGGCATAGCCCGCGCCGATCCCGTAGCTCCACGGCCCGCGCCCGCCCGAGAGGAGGATCTCGGCGCCGCGATTGCGGAAGTTGAAATTGTCAATCGACTGGAGCGCGTCGTCGAAGCAGGCGCCCTTTCCGGCCTGGGTTCCGAAGGCGCAGGCGCCGAGCCCGTTCATCCCGCCGATCCCGCCGCGCGGGGTGCGGAAGCGGCTCGGAACGCCGGCGAGGTCCGCGGTCATCAGCCGGCCGAAGCTCGACACGTTGTCGTAGACGACGGCGGAGAGGGCGTAGCTCTCGTTGATCCGGTGCTCCAGCGAGCCGGTGAAGGTGGTTCCGCCGTAGCGGTGGCCGACCCGGGCTTGGAGCTCGGTCCTGGGGCTCGGGCGCCAGATCACTCCGGCATCCCAGATAAGCCCGCTTTCGTCGTAGGTTAGAAGGCGGGGCTTAGACGGATCGGCAAGCACTTGGCCGGTCGGCGTGACCACCGGACGCCCGGCGGAGTCGCGCAGCAGGTCCTGCTGCGAGCTCTTGCCCTTCTCGTAGCCGGCGCCGGCGGTGAAGGCGAGCGAGGGTCCGACCGGAAGGACGACGTCGCCCCGGGCATATTTGGCGTCGAAGCTCGAATCGAAGCGGTTCATGTCCTCGTGGACCCAGCCGGCGCCGACGGTCCAGCCGATCGGAAGCTCGCCGGGCTCCATTCCCGCGCTGACCGTCGCGTTGTGGACGGTGGCGCTGGAATAGCGGTCGATGCGGGGCGTGCCGGCGGCCGCCGGGGCCTGGCCGTGATCGTCGACATGGACGTAGCCGAGGCGATAGGCGGCGCCGATCGCGACCGGGCCGGCATGGGTGTTGAGGGTCGGCCCGGCATAGGCGCTGTAGACTTCGGCGGTCTCGTCGCCGCGCGAGGTCCTCACCCCCGGCACCGGCCGGCGGATGTCGGCATGGGTCCGGGTGGCGATCGCTCCGGCGTCGAGCGAGAGTAGCTCGGGCACCGCGTCGATATGGACGGCGGCGAGGCCGGTATGGACCTCGTCGTCGGCGCTGTCGCCGCTCCAGGCGATGCGCCGCTGATAGTCGTAGGCGACGGTGGCGGTGACCCGCTGGGTCTCCACCGTCGCATCGATCCCGCCGCCGATACCGGTGTAGGTCAGAACGTCGCCGCCGTTGAAGTCGGCGGTCAGCACCTGCTGCACCTCGAGATAGGGATGGACGCTGGTGCGGGTCTGACCGTCGCCGTCGGCGGCGAGCAGGGTCATCGACGCGGCGACCGCGGCGAGGCCGAGCGCATGGCGCCTGAAACGCGCGCTCTCGAAGCAGGCCAGGGCGAAAATCTTCATGTCCCGTATCCGTAATAAGCGCCGAAGCGGCGTCCTCCGGCGGAAAGGCCGGCGCCGTTCAGCACGAGGCTGACACGCTCACAGGCGGAGAGGAGATCGATCGCTTCCGCGAGGTCCCCCTCCTTGGTCCGGTCCGCCCTGACGACCATCAGGAGCTGCCCGGCGAGGGCGGCGAGGACGCTCGCCGGCGAAGCGGCGAGAGCGGGCGGGGAATCGAACAGGATGATCCGCCTGGGATCGGCGGCGAGGCGCTCGAGCACCTCGCGGGTGCGCCGCGAGGCGAGCAGCTCGGTGACGTTGTCGACGCGCTTGCCCGCGGGCAGGATCGACAGGCCGCGAAGATCGGTTGCGACGACCAGGGCCTCGGGATCGAGGCTCGGGTCGGCGAGGGCGTCGACGAGTCCGCGCTCGGCCTGGATCCCCAGGCGCGCCGGGATCTCCGGCTTGGGGAAGTCGGCGTCGACGAGAAGCACCTCGGTATCCCGCTCGCCGGCCAGCGACAGAGCGAGGTTCAGGGCGCAGAAGGTCTTTCCCTCGTCGGGATGGGCCGAGCAGAGGAGGATGGTTCGGCGCCTGGCCTCCGGGAGGTCCGTCGCCGACCGGACGTTGAGGAGGAGCTGGCGCTTGACGATCCGAAGCTCCTCGGCGAGCGCTCCGGCCGGGGCGTCGGGCTCGATCAGCCCCGACTCGCGAAGGCGCGCGCGGTCGATCCGGGCGAGGCGCTGCCGCGGCTTCGGCTCGGGCCGAGCCGCCGGCTCGCGCCGCGCTTCGAGGTTCGGGCGGGCTTCGGGCTCCCGGCGGACTTCCGCGGGCGCCTCGGGCTTCGGCCGGGCGACGATCTCGGGCTCCGGGCGCGGCGCCGGAGCGGCGACGGGCGGCGGAGCGCCGAAGCCGTAAAGCTCGGCGGCGCGCTCGATCAGCGAGGCGGAGCGAAGGGGGCTGTGCTGGTTCATCGCTTATCCCCTCACGCGACCGTGCTGCGCTGCCAGAATTCGACCGCCATCAGGATCGCCCAGGCGGCGGCCAGCGCCCCCGCCCCGCCGGCGAGAAGGACGAGCCGCTGGCGGGCGGCCGCCCGGCGGGCGGGAGTCAGAACCTCGGCGATCGAGCCGAGCACCGGCAGGCCCGTCGCCTCGGCGAGCTTCGCCTGGGTCGGAAAGGTGCGCTGGAGCTGGCCCATGATAAAGGCGACGGCGATCCCGGCGCCCATCGCCAAGGCGAGGATGGCGGTGAGAAGCAGCGGGCGGTTCGGCGACCGAGGAGCGCTCGGCTGGCTCGGCGGGTCGATGACCTTGAACTTGACCGGCTGGGTCTTGCTGTCGATGTCGCTGCGAAGCCGAACCTGCTCGCGATCCTCGAGCAGCTTGTCATACTGGCGCTTCAGCACGTCATAGTCGCGGTTGAGCTTGGCCAGCTCGGCGGCGACTCCGGGCTCGGAAGCCTGCTTGGAGACGAGCTGAGCCATGTCCGCCTCGAGCTGGACCTTGCGTGACGAGGCGGCCTGGGCCTGCCCTTCCTTCTCGGCGACCAGCGTCTTCAGCGAGACGTAGGAGGGGTTGGCGATCCCGGCGCTCGGACCCTCGCGCGCCGCGAGCGGGCGGAGCCTGTCGATCTGGTTCTTCATCGCGATCACGTCGGGATGGCTGTCGGTCCAGCCGTTGGCCCGAGCGGTGGCGAGCTGGCCCTGGAGCGAGGCGAGCTGGCCGCTCACCGTTCCGGCGCCGCCGGAGGCGATTCCGGGAAGGGTCGCGGGCATGCTTCCAAGCTGGCCGCGAAGGCCGGCGAGCGAGCTTTGCGCCTGGATGAGCTGCTGGTCGAGACCGGCCATCTCGGCGCGGGCGGCGGCGAGCCGCTGCTCGATCGAGCCTTCGCCGGGAAGCAGGCCCATGTAGCGCTGCTCGAACTCGACCCGGCGCTGCTCGGCGGCCTGGAGATCGGTTTCGCGGCGCTTGAGCTCGCCGTCGAGGAAGTTGAGGCTTTGCGTCGCCTCCTCGCGGTCGCCGCCGACATTGCCCTCCTGGAACAGGTCGAGGAGGCTCTGGACGACGGCCGCGGCGAGCTTGGCGTTCTGCGCGTTCGAGAGGCCGGACTGGCTCGCGGTCGCGCTGATCTCGAAGAGATTGTCCTGCTGCTGGGTGACGGTGATCGATTCGCGCAGCTTCGTGACCTGGGCGGCGAGATCGCGGTCGCTCGCGACGAGGCCGTTGAGGTCGGTCTGGCGAACCACCTTCTCGAGGTTCGCCGTCGAGGTGAGGGTCTGGCGGACCCGCATCAGGTCTCCGGCCTGCTCCTGCGAGCTGATCCCGACCTGGTTGGGAAGGATCGACTGGAGCTGGACGTAGACCCGCGCCTTCGACTCATACTTGTTCGGGATGAGCGCGACGGCGAGCCAGCCGGCGAGGCACACGCCCCAGGCCACGCCGAGGGCGAGCCAGCGGCGCCGCCAAACCTGGTGGAGCGCGATCCTTAGCTGCTCGTAGAGTCCGTCCATCGGCGGCGACTATCCTCGTGAAGGGGGTGACTGGGGCGGGACGCCTCCGGTCAGAACATGCTCTCGGGGATGATGATGACGTCGCCCGGCTCGAGCCGGACGTTGGCCTTGGTGTCGCCCTTCTTGAGAAGGCTGGCGATCCGCAGGTCGAATTCCTTCTGCGCTCCCGACGCCTTGTCGTGGCGGATCAGCCGGGCGCGGTTGCCGGCGGCATATTGCGACAGGCCGCCGACCTGGATCATCGCGTCGAGCAGGGTCATGTTGGCGCGGTAGGGAAGCGAGGCCGGCTTTTCCGTCGCTCCGACGATCCGGACCTGCTGGGCGTAGGTGCCCTGGAAGCCGTCGACCATCACCGACACCTGGGGATTGTCGATATATTTGGTCAGCGCGCCCTTGATGTCCTCGGCGAGCGTCGCCGGAGTCTTGCCGGCCGCGACCATGTCGCTGATCAGCGGGGTGGTGATCATCCCGTCGGGGCGGACCTGCACCTTGCCGCCAAGCTCGTTGTTGCGCCACACGAAGATGTTGAGCTGGTCGAGCGGGCCGATGATGTACTTCTCCGCCTGGACCGCGTCGTCGTTGACGAAGCTGGCGGCGGGAAGGACGTGCCCGGCGGGCCGACCGGTCGCGCAGGCGGAGAGCGCCAGCGTGCCGATGCCGAGGGCGAGAGACAATCCGGTCTTTCCAAAAGCGCGCATCGATCGATCCTCTTCAAGTCGGCCAACCGTCCCGCGCCTCGCCCCGTCGGGCACAAGAGGGCACGGGATTTGGCTGTGCTATGAGGCGAAGAGGTAAAATTACCGTTAGGAACAATGGCCTTTGAGCGGCCGTCCCGAAGCGGGACCCGAGGGGCGCGAGGGGTTAATCGGGGTTTGGGATTTCGGGTTTGGGGCTTGGGGTTTGGGCCGGAGGGGTTCCCCCATCCCCGACCCCTAATCCCCGACCACCGTCTCCCGAGCCGCCGGCTGGCCGAGGAAGGCCTGCGGGCTGGCGGAGAGGCCGTAGGCGCCGGCCAGGAAGATCGCGATCAGGTCTCCCACCTCGGCGCGCGGCGTCATGACGTCATCGCCGAGCCGGTCGAGCGGCGTGCACAGGCAGCCGACGATGCTCGCTTCCTCTTCGGGCGGCGCTCCGAAGCGGGTCGCGATCGCCACCGGGAAGTTGCGCCGGACGACCTGCCCGAAATTGCCCGACGCGGCGAGCTGGTGGTGCATTCCGCCGTCGGTGACGAGGAAGGTCTTGCCGTGGCTCACCTTCCGGTCGACGATCCGGGCCAGATAGACCCCGGCCTCACCGACCAGCCAGCGGCCGAGCTCGATCGCGAAGGCGCTGTCGGCAAGAATGGCCGGCCGAGCCGCCAGCGACCGGACAAGCGCCGCTCCGATCCGCTCGACGTCGAGCGCCCGTTCGCCGTGGAAATAGGGAATTCCGAAGCCGCCTCCGAGATTGACCAGCGGCGGCGGCGCTCCGGCGGCTTCGGCGAGCGCGGCGGCGAGCGTGAGCGTGGCGCCCTGCGCCTCGATCAGGGCTTCCGCGTCGAGCGCCTGCGAGCCGGCGAAGATGTGGAAGCCGCGCCAGTCGGCGCCGGCCTCGATCAGCCGCCGGACGAGGGCCGGAACCCGCTCGGCATCGACTCCGAACGGCTTCGCGCCGCCGCCCATCCGCATTCCGGACCCGCGAATCTCGAAATCCGGATTGACCCGCACCGCGAGACGGGGGCGACGGCCAAGTCTCGCGCCCAGCGCGAGCGCCCGCTCCGCCTCCCCCTCGCTTTCGAGGTTGAGGGTGACTTCCGCCAGGATCGCCGCTTCGAGCGCCTCGTCGCGCTTGCCGGGGCCGGCGAACGAGACCCGCTCCGCCGCCGCCCCGGCGTCGAGCGCCGCCCGCATCTCACCCTCGGAGGCGACGTCGAAGCCGTCGACGCGCTTGCCGATCCATTGCAGAAGCGGCGCGTAAGGATTTGCTTTAAGGGCATAATGAAGATCGACGCCCGGAAATGCGGAGCCAAACCGGGCGATTTGCCGATCGACCATGCCGAGGTCGTAGACGAACAGCGGCGTTCCGCCCGCCCCCCCGACCAGATCGTCGGCGCGCCGTCCGCCGATCAGGAGCATTCCCGCTTCGCCGCGGAAAGCTTCCGGGATCGGCCCCATCGGCTTGCTCATCCGGCGAGCTCCCGCTTCAGCCGCTCGCGGTCGATCTTGCCGTTGGGGCCCTTGGGCAGGTCGTCGCGCCACAGGATCGCCGAGGGCTGCATGAAATTGGGAAGCTCGCGCCGAAGCCAGGCGCGGAGCGTTGATTCCGGCCCCTCGCCCCGGACGACGAGCGCGATCGCCTCGCCGAGCCTGCCGTCGGGATAGCCCAAGGCCACCGCCTCGGCGGCCGCTCCGCTGGCCACCGCCGCCTCCTCGATCTCGGTCGGGCTGACCCGGTTGCCGCTGGTCTTGATCATCGAATCGTCCCGGCCGACGAAATAGAGCAGTCCGGCGTCGTCGCGGCGCACCCGGTCGCCGGACCAGACCGCGGTGCCGCCCCCCGGCGTCGGGCGGAAGCGAAGGGCGGTGCGGCCGGGATCGTTCCAATAGCCGAGCGCGACGAGAGGCCCGGAATGGACCAGCTCCCCCTCCTCCCCCGGTCCCGCTGGAGCGCCGTCGGGACGGACCACACTCACTTCGGCCAAGGGGATCGGAGCCCCGATCGAATCGGGATGAGCGTCGAGCAGGGCCGGGTCGAGCGAGGTCGACCGAAAGGCCTCGGTAAGGCCGTACATCAGGTGGATCTCGGCGGCGGGGAACAGCTCGCGCATCCGCCGGACGACGGACTCGGGAAGCCGCCCGCCCGAATTGGTGAGCCGGCGAAGCGAGAGCGCGGCCCGGGGCGGCCAAGGCGCCTCGACCAGCTGAACCCAAAGCGGCGGCACTCCGGCGAGGGTGGTGATGCCCTGCGTCTCGACCGTCCGGATGACGTCGCGCGGCGCGAGGTAATCCAGCGGCACCGCGCACGCTCCGGCCGCCCAGGTCGAGAAGAGCTGGCTCTGGCCGTAGTCGAAGCTCAGCGGCAGGACCCCGAGCACCCGGTCGGTGGGCGCGAGGCGCAGATAGTCCGCCACGGCCACGGCTCCGAGCGAGAGATTGGCGTGGCTTAGCATCACGCCCTTGGGCCGGCCCGTGGACCCCGACGTGTAGAGAAGCTGGACGAGCGCGCCGCAATCCTGGCCGCTCGGCGGGAAGTGCTCGTCACGATCGAGATACCCGGCGATCCGCTCGTCCTCGACCAGAAAGCGAATGTCGCGCCGGTCGTCCTGGTCGAGGGTGGCGAGGCGCGCCGGGTTGGCGATCAGCAGGTCGGCGCCGGAATCGCGCAGGATGTGCATGACCTGCCCCCGCTTCAGGAGCGGGTTGATCGGAATGTGGACCAGACCGCTTCGCGCGCAGGCGAGAGGAAGGAGGCAGGCAAGCCGGTTCTTGGGAAGCCAGCTGGCGATGACGGTACCGGGGCTCCAGTCGGTCGCGAGCGCGGCGGCAAGGCTCCCGACCGCCCGCTCCAGGCCCGCATAATCGAGCAGGCCTTCGCGGGTGAGCAGGGCCGGCGCGCCGGGCGCCCCGCGCAGGGTCAGGTGATCGAGCGGGAACGGCGTCGAGTCCGGCATCGCGGCTTCCTGCCGCAACCCGCCGGGCGAGGGAAGCGCGCTTGTCCCGGCGCTCCGGAGCCGTTAGGCGGCGAAGCGGGCGCTGGAGGGAGCGGATGGCGGTCGGAAACGGCGATTCGGTGGAAGTCGAGCGCGCCTTGCGCGCAGTCCTCGCCGACATACTCGGCCTCGAGCCGGAGCGGGTCGCCGCCTTCGACGAGTCGACTCCGCTCTTCGGAAGCCTTCCCGAATTCGACTCCCTCGCCGTCGCGGAGCTTCTCACCGCGCTCGAGGAGCGGCTCGGAATCCTGATCGAGGATCACGAGGTCGAGGCCGACATGATGGAGACCTTCGGAGCCCTTCTCGCCTTCACGAGAGCCAAGGCGCTGGCGTGAGCGCCGCCGGCGCGGTCACCTTCGCCCTGGAAAGGCTGGGCACGGCCGAGATCGAGCCGCTCTGGCGGGCGCTTGAGGAACGAGCCGACGTCACTTTCTACCTGTCGTGGCAGTGGATCGGGGCCTGGCTCGAGGAAGCGGGGCCGCCGGATTTCGTCGTCGTCGGACGCTCGGGCGGGGAGATCGTCGCCCTCGGCCTGTTCCGCGAGGCGGTGCGGAGGCGGCACGGCTTCGTCCGCAGCCGGACCCTCTGCCTTCATGAGACCGGAGATGAAAAGAAGGACGTCATCTTCATAGAATATAACGCTTTCCTATCCGACCGCCGCGTCGATCCGGTAGAGTCGGAGGCGATCGCGTTCCTGCGGCGCGAGGGCGGGAGGCTGGGCGGGTTCGACGAGATCCAGCTCGGCGGATTTACCGCGGCGCGCTATTCCGCCGTCGCCGCCGGGCAGCGCACCCACGTCCAGGCGCTCAAGACCACGGCGCAGGTCGACCTCGCCGCGCTTCGCGCGAAGGGAGACGGCTATCTGGGATCGCTGAGCGCCAACACGCGCCAGCAGATCCGCCGCTCGATCCGGCTCTACGAGGAACGGGGCCCGCTTTCGCTTCGCCCGGCCGCGAGCGTCGGGGAAGCGCGCGCCTGGTTCGAGGAGATGGGCGTGCTCCACGAACGCGCGTGGCGGGAAAAGGGCGAAGGCGGCGCCTGGCGTTTCCCCTTTCTTCTCGCCTTTCACCGCCGGCTGATCGAAACCGCCTTTCCGACCGGCGGGATCGAGATCGTCCGGATCGCCTGCGGCGGAACGCCGATCGGCTACATCCACTGCCTGGTGCGCGGCGGCTGGGTGGGAAGCTATCTGAGCGGCTTCGCCTATGAGCGCGACAACAAGGCGAAGCCGGGGCTGGTCAGCTTCGCTCTATACCTCGAGGAAAAGCTCAAGAGCGACGCGCAAGTGTTCGATTTTCTGGCCGGAGATCATCGCTACAAGACAAGCCTCGGGCGGCGTGGACCCGACATGTACTGGTTCGCGGTGCGGGAGGATCGCTGGCAGCTGCGGCTCGAGGACGCGCTTCGGGCAGTGAAGCGGAAGGTGATGGGATGAGCCGTCACCCGGACTGATCCGGGGTCAACCTTCCTTTCGAGCCGAAGCAGGAAGAAGGTGGATGCCGGATCAAGTCCGGCATGACGCCGCAACGACCCGCTTCACGCCGCGGCGGCGGCTTCGAAGTCCATCTCGGCGAGGAAGCGCTCGGCGTCGAGCGCCGCCATGCAGCCGGTTCCGGCGGCGGTGACCGCCTGGCGGTAGACCTTGTCCATGACGTCGCCGCAGGCGAACACGCCCTCGACGCTGGTCCGCGTGGTGCCGGTCTCGACCTCGATATAATTGTCCGGATCGAGCTTGAGCTTGCCTTTGAACAGCTCCGTCGCCGGAGAGTGGCCGATGGCGACGAAGCCGCCTTCGACGTCGAGGCGGGTGATCTCGCCGGTCCTGGTGTCCTTGAGATCGAGCCCGACCAGAGCCTCCGGCTCGCCGCCGGCGACGAAACGGTCGACCACCTGGTTCCAGAGCACTCGGATATTGGGATGGGCGAACAGCCGGTCCTGGAGGATCTTCTCGGCGCGGAGCGAGTCGCGGCGGTGGATCAGCGTGACCTCGTGGCTGTGATTGGTCATGTAGAGCGCTTCCTCGACCGCGGTATTGCCGCCGCCGATCACCGCCACCCTCTTGCCGCGGTAGAAGAAGCCGTCGCAGGTCGCGCAGGCCGAGACTCCCCTGCCCTTCAGATGCTCCTCGCTCGGCATGTTCAGCCAGCGCGCCTGGGCGCCGGTGGCGATGACCAGGACGTCGCCGCTATAGACGGTGCCGCCGTCGCCGATCAGCCGGAACGGTCGGCGCGACAGGTCGACCTCGACGATATGGTCCCACATCATCCGGGCCCCGACATGCTCGGCCTGGGCCTGCATCTCCTCCATCAGCCAGGGTCCCTGAATGACGTCGCGGAAGCCGGGATAATTCTCGACGTCGGTCGTGGTGGTGAGCTGGCCGCCCGGCTGGATGCCCTGGACGACGATCGGCGCCATCCCGGCCCGAGCACCGTAGATCGCCGCCGACAGGCCGGCGGGCCCCGAGCCGAGGATGAGCATTCGAGTCGAGTGGGTGGCGGGCATCGCGGCGCTTTCGAGGGAGAGGTTGCGGGCGCCGAGATAGGGGCTCCCCCGCCCCCGGCGCAACCCATTTGCCGCCCGCCGGAGCCGCTGGTAGAGACCCCCCGCGCGCTCGACCAGAGGAGAGGTGAACATGCCCCACGACAACCCGCTCGGCCTCGACGGCTTCGAGTTCGTCGAGTTCACCGGCCCCGACCCCGACGCGCTTGCGGGGCTGTTCACCGCGATGGGCTTCACCCACATGGGCAACCATCGCTCGAAGAACGTGCGCCATTACCGGCAGGGCGACATCAACTTCATCCTCAACATGGATCCGGCCGGCCAGGCCGCCGATTTCCGCCACGCGCACGGGCCATCGGCCAACGGAATGGCGTTCCGGGTGCGCGATTCAAAGGCGGCGTTCGACATGGCCGTGGAGCGCGGCGCGACTCCGGTCGACTGCCCGCGGGGGCCCGGCGAGCTCGAGATCCCGGCGATCGAGGGTATCGGCGGCTCGTATCTCTACCTGGTCGACCGTTACGGCGCGCGGACCATCTACGACGTCGATTTCGAGCCGGTGGCGGGCGCCGATCCCGCCTCCGCCTCGGTCGGCCTCCACACGCTCGACCATCTCACCCACAATGTGAACCGCGGCCGGATGGACCATTGGGCGCAATTCTACGAGCGCATCTTCAACTTCCGCCAGATCCGCTATTTCGACATCGAGGGGCAGCAGACCGCCCTCGTCAGCCGGGCGATGACGGCGCCCGACGACAAGATCCGAATCCCGCTCAACGAAAGCCAGGACGAGCACAGCCAGATCGAGGAGTTCATCCGCGAATATAAAGGCGAGGGGATCCAGCACCTCGCGCTTGCGACCGACGACATCTTCGCGACCGTCGACGCGCTTCGGGCGAACGGCATCCGATTCCAGGACAGCCCCGACACCTATTACGACATGATCGACCAGCGCCTGCCCGGCCACGACCATTCGATCGACGAGATGCGCAAGCGGCGGATCCTGATCGACGGCTCGCCGGAGACGGGCGAGGGCCTGCTGCTCCAGATCTTCACCGAGAACATGATCGGCCCGATCTTCTTCGAGATCATCCAGCGCAAGGGCAATGAGGGCTTTGGCGAGGGCAATTTCAAGGCTTTGTTCGAATCGATCGAGCTCGACCAGATCCGCCGAGGGGTTTTGCCGGCGGCCAGCGAAGCTTAGGGCTCGAGAACGGAAGAAGACCCTCACCCTGCCCTCTCCCGCTAGCGGGAGAGGGGAGACGCGGGTGCGCCACTTCTCCCGCTCGCGGGAGAAGGCTGGGAAGAGGGTCTTCTTCTTCTTCGTCAGGCGCCAGAATCGAGCAGGTGCTTGAGCTTGAGGGCGTCGCCCGTTCCGGCGCCGGAGGCGGTGTTGTCGAAGATGCACCAGACCCGCTTCGCCGGCGAGGCCGCGAGGGTTCGCGTCAGCGCCTCGAGCCGGCCGTCGTCGTAGCTCGAGCGGTAAATGACCGGCGAGCCGTGCCAGCGCCAGTAAGCCAAGTCCGCGCTTCCCCCCGGAACGGCGAAACGGGGGTCCTTGGCAGGATCGGCGGCGACCCTGGCTACCCCCTCCCCCGCCATCAGCGAGTCGGCGTCCGCCTCCAGCCAGCTCGAATGGCGCGGCTCGCAGGCGATGTCGCCGTCCCAAAGCGCGCGAAGCGCCCGGAAGAAGGCGGCGGCGTTCTTCTCCTCGAAGGCCAGGCTCGGCGGGAGCTGCACAAGGATCACCGCGAGGCCGTGGCCAAGGCCCCGCATCTCCGCCACCGCCTGGGCCAGCAGATCCGAACAGTCGATGAGCCGGCGCTCGTGGGTGATCGCCTTTGCAAGCTTGCAGGAGAAACGGAACGATCCGGGCACCGATTCGGCCCAGCGCGACCAGGTCGAGGCGCGGTGGGAGCGGTGGAATGAGGAGTTGATCTCGGCGCAGTCGAACCGCGCCGAATAGCGCTCCAGGCCGCTCCCTCCGGCGGGGAACGCCTCCGCGTCGCGAAGCGGGATCGCCCAACCCGCGGTCCCGACCCGAACCTTCGGCGGCGGGGAGCCGGACCCGGCCCCTTCGCCCTGCCTCAGCGGGAGGAACCCGATCCCGGCGAGGCCGGCGGCGTGAAGTGCCCGCGCAGCTGGCCGGCGAGCGCCAGCAGCGCCTCCTTCAGATCCGGCGGAAGGCTCAGATAGCAGGACAGCAGGTCGCTGGCGGCGCCGTCGAGCCACTCCCCTTCCATGCGCTGGCCGGTGAGGACGTAGACGACGTCCACCTTGGCGGCGGCGAGCCGAGCGAGATAATCGGCGCGCAGCTCACGCCGGTCGTTCTCGTACAGGCTCTGCTTGGGAACGTCAGTACCCACCAAAGCGGCGAACTCCGCCTGCTTCAGCCCCAGCCGCTTGCGTTCTTCAGCGAGTCTAGCCCCGAAACCCATCGATTTTGCTAATTCCTTGTGAATTCCTGCCCGCTAATCGCGAGCGGTACTCGAAAAACGGCCCAATTACTTCATTCCGCCTGCATTCCGACTGTTGGCCGGAAATGCAAGTGCTGCCGTCCACGAAAACCTGGAAAGCTGGACCGCCGCCCCACGGCGGCCCTGCCGAAATCCTTCCGGAGCGCCGCTCCGGTGCGGCCCTTATGCGCGGCAACGGCCCCTTTCATCAAGCACCTGCGACTCCGAAAGATGGTAAGGGCGGTTCGATCCACTTTCGAGGCCCGCGCGGCGCTCGCGAGATTGGCATCTTTCCCGCCGGCTGTGCCATAGCCCGCGACATGGAGAGTATCCGTCTACTCATCGGCCTGTTCGGCGCCCGGCGCCCGGCGCAGCTGGGGCTGACCGTCGCCCTGACTCTCGCCGCCGCCATCGCCGAGCTGGTGACGATCGGAGCGACCGTACCCTTCCTCGCCGTCATCACCGGCCAAGGGCCCGCGGCCGCGCGGCAGGTTCCCGCCTGGTTCTGGTTCGCGCCTCGGCCTTTCGTCGTCGCCGTCCTCCTGCTCGTCGGCTCCGCGCTCGCCGCGGGGGCGATCCGGCTTCTCCTCCTTTGGGCGACCCAGCGGCTGATCGCCGGCCTCGGGCACGACATCGCGGCGGCGATCTTCGCAAGCACCCTGCGCCAGCCTTATGCCGACTTCGTTCGGCGCAACAGCAGCGAGATCCTGGCGGGGATGGACAAGGCCCGCGAAGTGGTCAGCGGCGTGCTCCAGCCGGCGATGCAGGGCTTGAGCGGCGCCGTCATCGCCGCGTTCATCGTCGCTCTGCTGTTCGCCGTGGATCCCTTTGCCGCCACCGTCGCGGCGGCGTCGGTCTGCGTCGTCTACGTGGCGCTCAGCCTCGGAACGCGCGGCCGGCTTCGCCGCAATTCCGTCATCGTCGCCGAATCAGCGGTGTCGCGAACGAAGATCCTCCAGGAGGGGATTGGCGGGATCAGGGACATCATCCTCGAAGGCTCGCAAGGCGTGTTCGAGGCGAAATTCGGCGAGGAAGACCTTCGCTTCCGCCACGCGCTCGCCGCCAATTCGTTCATCTCGGGCGGCCCGCGTTTCGTCCTGGAAGCGACGGGAATCGCGATCATCGCCCTCATCGCCATCATCATGAGCCTCGAACCGGGCGGCGTGGTGAAGGCCATTCCCGTGCTCGGCGCGCTGGCGCTGGGATCGCAGCGGCTGATGCCGCTCCTCCAGCAGGTCTACAATGCCTGGAGCCAGCTGGCCGGGAACCTCCAGTCGCTGCGCGATCTCGAGGCGCTGGTCTCGCTCCCCGTGTCGGGGACGAGGCCGCCGCCCGCCGACGGACCGGGCTTCCTGGAGGAAATCGCCTTTCGAGGCGTCGGCTTCCGCTACCCGGGCGGCCGCTTCGCGCTGCGCGGAGTCGATCTCGCGATCGCACGCGGGGCGCGGATCGGGGTGGTCGGGCCGACCGGCGGCGGCAAGAGCACCCTGCTCGACCTTCTGATGGGCCTGCTCGACCCGAGCGAGGGGGAGATCCTGATCGACGGCCGCCGGCTCGACGACGACAGCCGGGCGGGGTGGCAGGCACGGCTCGCCCACGTTCCGCAGAGCATCTACCTGGCCGACGACACCATCGCCGCCAACGTCGCGTTCGGGGCGCCGCGCGAAGCGATCGACCGAAGCCGGGTGGAGGCTGCGGTCCGCGCCGCGCGCCTCGAGGCTTTCGTCGGCGAGCTCGAGCACGGCCTCGAGACGATCGTCGGAGAGCGCGGGATCCGCCTGTCCGGGGGCCAGCGCCAGCGGATCGGTATCGCCCGCGCCCTGTACAAGCGGGCGCCGGTCCTGATCCTCGACGAGGCGACGAGCGCTCTCGACGACGAGACCGAGGCCGCGGTGATCCGCTCGATCGCGGGCCTGGGACGCGACGTCACCTTGATCATGATCGCGCACCGCCGCTCCACCCTCGCCGGGTGCGACCGGCTGCTCAAGGTGGAGGCGGGACGGGTGAGCGAGGAGCCGATCCCCTCTGCCCCTCGGGGAAAGGGGTCGATATCGGTGGTAGCGGAGGAGGGACTTGAACCCCCGACACGCGGATTATGATTCCGCTGCTCTAACCAGCTGAGCTACTCCGCCCCAGGCGACGGCGGGCCTATAGGCAGCGCCGCCGTGGCGGTCAACCGGAGCGGCGGCAACGCCAAATCCGGCATGTTCGGGCGACCCTGTCTCGCGGGAACTCCCGCCTACCTCCTGTCGTTAGCGGGCCGACGGAGACGAAAAATGGAATTGCTCACCCCTCTCGAGACGCTTTGCCGGATCATCATCCGGGCCCGCGAGAACGAGGCTCAAGTCCCTGCGGCGGATCCCGACGAGGATGCCGACAATGTCGACGATTTCGACGACGAGAGCGGCGAGGGCGCGCTCTCCACGCTCGAGGACGAGCTCAACACCGGAGTCGAGGAGGAGCTTCGGGCGACCCTCGACGATCTCGCCGACGACCAGCTCGCCGAGACGCTGGCCCTGGCCTGGGTTGGGCGCGGCACCTACGACGTCAGCGAATGGGACGACGCCTTCGCCGAGGCGAACGACACCGATCCGGAAAGCTCGATCGACGAGCTGATGGACATGCCGCTGCTCGCCTCGCACCTCGACGCCGGCCTCGCCGCCTTCGACTATAGCTGCGACGGAGTCGGGCAGCTCGACTAAGCCTTCGTCCCGGCGAAGGCCGGGACCTCGTGGAAGCGCCGAGACCTTGTCGCGCCGAGATCCCGGCCTTCGCCGGGATGACGGCTTAGCCTCTGAAGGGGAAGGTTTTCACCGGCTCCCACGGGCCGCCGAGGTAGCGCCAGGTGGCTAGCCCCTTGATCGCCAGCGAACGCCCGTCGAAGCGGCCGCGAAGCATCTGCTGGAGGCGGCGGGCCTCTTTCGGCTCGACCTTGTTCTGGATTGTGACGTGGGGCGTCCAGCGGCCGGAATCCTGCGGCGTCAGAAGACCGTGGAGACCCGCGGCGAGATCGAATCGGATATCCTCCAGTTCCTCGCTCTCCACCCGCAAAGCGGTGCCGCCCCCGAGGTCCATCAAGCCCGCGAACATGGCGCGCGGCGCGGGCGCCGCGGCATAAGGGGCGATGCGCCGGTGAAGCTCGTCCTGCGCGCTTGCCGGGAGCTGGTGGAACAAGGTGAGATGAGCGGGCACCCGGTTTCGCTCCGGCGGGAAATGCGCCCGGCGAAGATCCTGCAGCCAGCCATTGTCGCCGTCCGCGAACAAGGCGGTGACGATGAGCGGCGCGCTCAAATCTCGACCTGGCTGCCGAGCTCGACCACCCGGTTGGGCGGGAGCCGGAAGAATTCCATCGCGCTCTCGGCGTTGCGGAGCATCCAGGCGAACAGTTTCTCGCGCCAGATCGCCATTCCGGGCTTGGGCGAGGCGATGAGGGTCTGGCGGGCGAGGAAGAAGCTCGTCTCCATCATCCGAATGTTCGGGCCGCACCTGACCGTTCGAAGCGCCGCGGGTATGTCGGTGTCGTCCATGAAGCCGAAGCGCAGCACCAGCCGGTAGAAGCCGCTTCCAAGGTCGGTGAGGCCGCAGCGGCGGTCCTCGTCGACATGCGGCACGTCCTCGATCTCGACGGTGAGAAGCATCACCCGCTCGTGAAGGCAGCGATTATGCTTGAGGTTGTGAAGAAGGGAGGGCGGAACGCCTTCCGGCGACGCGGTCATGAAAACGGCCGTCCCGGCGACCCGGGTGGCGCTGTTGGCGGCGGAGCGGATGAAGATCTCGACCGGCATCGCCGAATCGCGAAGCCTCGCCCGCATCAGCGAGCGCCCGCGCGACCAGGTGGTGAGGAGGGTGAAGGCGACGATCCCGACGAGAAGCGGAAACCAGCCGCCGTCCGGGAATTTGGTCAGCGTCGCGGCGAAGAAGATCGAATCGACGAGGAGGAACAAAGCGAGGAGCGGGAGGGCGAGCCAGCGCTTCCACTGCCACAGGACGAGGAGGAGGACTCCGAGCAGGCAGGTGTCGATCAGCATCGCTCCGGTGACGGCGATTCCGTAGGCGCCGGCGAGGTCGCTGGAATTACGGAAGGTGGCGACGAGGGCGATCACCGCCACCATCAGGATCCAGTTGACCACCGGGATGTAGATCGTCGCCTCGCGCGCTCCGGTGTGGAGGATGCGGAGGCGCGGAACGAAGCCGAGCTGGATCGCCTGCTGGGTCACCGAGAAGGCGCCCGAGATCACCGCCTGGGTGGCGATCAGCGCCGCGAGCGTAGTGACGATGACGAGCGGAAGCGTGAAGCCGGGGGGCGCCAGGCCGTAGAAGGGGCTGACCAGATTGGTCGGATCGGAGAGGAGAAGAGCGCCCTGCCCGAAATAGTTGAGGGCGAGCGCCGGGAGCACTCCGAAGGCCCAGCCGGCGGCGATGGGGCGGCGGCCGAACTGGCCCATCTCGGCGTAGAGCGCCTCGGCTCCGGTCACCGCCAGGACCACCGAGCCCAAGGCGAGGAAGGCGCGGCCCGGATCGGCGGCGATGAAGCCGAAGGCGTGGCTCGGATCGAGCGCGGCGAGGACTTCGGGATGGCGGGCGACGGCCATCGCGCCGAGCACGGCGAGAGTGAGGAAATAGACGAAGAGGATCGGCCCGAAGGCGCGCGAGAGGCGCGGCGCGCCGGCGCGGCGGCCGAGGAACAGGAAGGCGAGCAGGAAGATGGCGATCGGCACGATCGCGGGGCCGAAGCGCGGGTCGACGATCGCGAGCCCCTCGACCGCGGCGAGGACCGAGATGGCCGGAGTGATCATCGAATCGCCGTAGAAGAGCGCGCAGGCGAAGACCCCGAGCAGGATGATCCCGCCGGGCCGCGCCACTCCGGCGCTCCGCGAGATCAGCGCCAGGAGAGCGAGACTGCCCCCCTCCCCCTTGTTGTCGGCGCGGGTGAGGACGGTGATGTACTTCAAGGTCACCACCAGCATCATCGACCAGAAGATCAAGCTGAGCACGCCGAGCACCGTCGCGGCCTCGACGGGCAAATGGTGATGGCCTCCGAACGCTTCCCGAAGCGCGTAAAGCGGGCTCGTTCCGATGTCGCCGAACACGACTCCGACGGCGCCGAGCGTCAGCGCCGCGAAGCCGGGCCGTGCCCGGCTGGCGCCCGCGGCTTCGGCGGACGAGGAGGTGGCAGCCATGTCGTCGGTCATGTCAGGAAGGAGCCGGTGGCCCTCGCGCGAGTCCCGGGCGTGCCGGACCGGCGGCGCTTAGCACCGCCCGGCCCTCGCGCGCAACGGCGACAAAGCCGAATCCCGCCGCTATAGGCGCGCCAAAAGCCATAAGCCAAGGAGTCGGAAATGCGCGTCGGCGTGCCCAAGGAGATCAAGAACCACGAATACCGAGTCGGCCTCACCCCCGGCTCGGTTGCGGAGCTCGTCCACGCCGGGCACGAGGTGATCGTCGAGACCAAGGCCGGCAACGGCATCGACTTCGACGACCAGGCCTATGTCGACGCCGGCGCCCGCATCGCCCCCGACGCCGCCTCCACCTTTCGTGACAGCGACATGATCGTGAAGGTCAAGGAGCCGCAGGCGCAGGAGATCGCCCTGCTCGAGCCCCGGCACCTGCTCTTCACCTACCTCCACCTCGCGCCCGACCGGCCGCAGACCGAGGGGCTGATGCGCTCCGGCGCCACCTGCATCGCCTATGAGACGGTGACGGCGAGCGACGGCTCGCTTCCGCTCTTGAAGCCAATGTCGGAAGTGGCCGGCCGGATGTCGATCCAGGTCGGAGCCCATTATCTGGAAAAGGAGCAGGGCGGACGCGGAGTCCTGCTCGGCGGAGTCCCGGGCGTGGCCCCGGCGCGGGTGGCGATCATCGGCGGCGGGGTCGCCGGCGTGAACGCGGCTCAGATGGCGGTAGGAATGCGCGCCGACGTGACCATCTACGACATCTCGAACGCCCGGCTCGCCGAGCTCGACATGTTCTTCGGGAGCCAGATCAAGACCGCCTACGCTTCCAAGGCGACGATCGCCAACGCGGTGCGCAAGGCGGAGCTGGTCATCGGCGCGGTCCTGGTCCCCGGCGCGGCGGCGCCGAAGCTGGTCACCCGCGACATGCTCAAGACGATGAAGCGCGGCTCGGTGCTGGTCGACATCGCGATCGACCAGGGCGGCTGCTTCGAGACCTCCCACGCCACCACGCACGACAACCCGGTCTACGAAGTCGACGGGATCATTCATTATTGCGTCGCCAACATGCCCGGCGCGGTGGCTCGGACCTCGGCCTTCGCGCTCAACAATGCCACCCTCCCCTTCGCGCTCAAGCTCGCCAATCTCGGCGCCGAGGCGGCGATGCGGGCCGATCCGCATCTCGCCGCCGGACTCAACGTCTCGGGCGGGAAGATCCGGCATCGGGCCGTGGCCGAGGCGCTCGACCTGCCGTTCGAAGCGGCCTAAGCCTCGGAACAGACGCGGAACGCCGGCGTTGGTGGGGGGAACCTCATCGACAGGAGCGAGACGTGAGCGACGACGTGAAGAGCCAGCCGCAGGGCAATGCTGAGAAGGACCCGGAGGACTGGGTGACCGGCGACGAGAGCATGACCGGGGCGCAGGCTTCCTACCTCAAGACCTTGAGCGAGGAAGCCGGCGAGGATTTCGACGACGGACTTACCAAGGCCGAGGCCTCGAAGCGGATCGACGCGCTGCAGGAGAAGACCGGGCGCGGAGTGGATCACTGATCGTCGCTTCCCCCTCTCCCCTATGGGGAGAGGGAATTTGCATTACTGCCCCCTCTGCGCCGCGATGGCTCGGGCGCGCTCGATCAGCATGATCTGGCGCTCGATCAGCTCACGCCATTGGGGGCTGGGCGGGGAGCTCGCCAGAAGACTTCGCCACATCGCCTCGCCCTCGTCCAGGCGGCCGCCCTGGGCGAGGGCCAGTCCGTAGAAGAAACGCGGCGCCGGGTGAGCGGGCGCGAGCGCGGCGGCGCGGCGGAAGGCGAGCTCGGCCGCCGGAGTCACCATTCCTCCCGCATGAACGGTCAGGGCGTTCGCGTAGCCGACCCATAGGATGGCGTTGCCGGGATGCGCGCGTATGGCGGATTCGAGGATCTGCGCGGCGCCTTCGGTATTGCCCTCGCGCATGTAGCTTTCGGACATGGTCAGCCAATGATCGGAGACGTCGAAGCGGCCGATCAAATCGTGGCGAAGCGCCGCGAAGGCGGTCTCCGGGACCTGACGCTGCTCCGCCGCCCGGGTCGGGCTGCCCGGCAGATCGGGACGGCCCTGCCAGGCATAGCCGGCGAGCGCGAAGAGGAGCGCGGCGGCGACGAGCTGAAGCCCGGTGCGCTCGAGCCGGGCGAAGTGCCACAAGGCGGCGAACAAGGTCAAAGCGGCGGCGAGGATGACGAGCCAGCCCATCAGCGCGCCTTCCGCCGGAATCGGCCGCGGGCGAGCCAGGCGCCGGCCGCGACGAACAGGACCGGAGCCGCCCAGAGCGGCCAGGTAAGCGGCTCGACCGGGGGCCGGTAGCTCACCCACTCGCCATAGCGTTCGATCAGCCAGCGCCGGATCGCCTCGGGCTTCTCGCCGGCCGCGATCCGCTCGCGCACCAAGGCCCGCATGTCCCCCGCCATCTCGGCGTCGCTGTCGGCGATCGACTGGCCCTGGCAGACCAGGCAGCGAAGAGTCTCCATCAGCGCCTTCGCCGCCGCCTCCTGCTTCGAGTCGGGAAGCTGGGTGTAGGCGTAGGGCGAGGGCGGGAGCGAGGATTGGGCGGAGGCTGGGGAAGCGAGCGCGAGGAGAAGGGCCAGCGAGAAGCTCCTCCCTGGAACGGGGAGGGGGACCAGGCGAAGCCTGGTGGAGGGGCTGCTTCGGAGTTCGTGCCAGCCCCTCCACCGCGCTTCGCGCGGTTCCCCTCCCCGTTCCGGGGAGGATCTTAGGATGGCCCTCATTTCGCCTGCTCCCAGGCGGCGTAGATCTGGCCGGCCTCCTCGGGGCGGATGTCGCCGATATGCTGGAGGCGGATGATCCCCCGGCCGTCGACGAGGAAGGTCTCGGGCACTCCCGACGAGCCCAGGGCGAACTGGACCTGGCTTCGCGGGTCCGAGCCGATCCGGTCGAACGGATCGCCGTTGGCCTGGAGGAAAGCGGCGACGTCCTCGGGCCGGTCGCGGATGGCGATCCCGTCGATCGGCACTCCACGCCGCTTCAGCGCGTCGAGCTGCGCCGCCTCGGCGCGGCAGGGAATGCACCAGCTGGCGAAGACGTTGACCAGCCTCGGCCGGCCGGACCGGAGATCGGCGGAGCGAAGCCCGGCCCGGCCCGGAACCGCCGGCTGGAGGGCGAATTCGGGCATCGGCTTGCCGATCATGTGCGAGCGGATCGTCGAATCCCCGGGCTGGCGAAGCTTCACCGCGACGACGACGAGGAAGAGCGCGAACATGGCGAGGGGAAGCCAGAGGAAGAGGCGCCTCATGCCCACGCCTCCTCGCGGGCGGCCGAGCGGCGTCCGCGACGGACCCGGCCGACGAGCGAGAGGAAGCCGCCCAACGCGACCATCGCTCCGCCGAGCCAGATCAGGGTGACGAACGGCTTCCACCACAGGCGAAGCTGCCACCGCCCCTCGGCGTCGGATTTGCCGAGGACGGTGTAGAGCTGGCCGTCGAGGCGGGTGGCGATCGCCGCCTCGCTGGTCTCGGTCGGCGGGGCGAAGAAGGCGCGGGCCTGCGGACGTAGATCGAAGGCCGCGCGGCTTCCGCGGCGGGCGGTGAGCCGGCCCTCGATCGCCGTCCAGTTCGGCCCGACGATCGGCTGAACCGAATCGAAGCGGATCGAATAGGGGCCGACCTTGACCGTCTCACCAGGACGTGCGGCGACGAGCCGCTCCCGGGTGAAGGCGGCGTTGGACGCCATCCCGGCGAGGCTGACGGCGATCCCGAGGTGGGAGACGACCATTCCCCAGGTGAAGAGCGGAGTCCGGCGCAGGTTTCGCCCCCATAGAGGCGCGAGGCTGGCCACCGCTACCCCGGCGGCGAGGACCAGGGCGAGCAGCTCGAGGATCGAAAGGCCGGGCGCAAGGACGAGGACGAGGAGGAAGGCGAGCGCGGTGACGGCGAGCGGAATGGCGAGTCGGCGGGCCGCCTGCGCAAGCCGGTCGCGGCGCCAGCGAAGCACCGGTCCCGCCGCCATCGCCGCGACGAGGGCCAGGGCGATCGGCCCCGCGACGGCGTTGAAATAGGGCGGTCCGACCGAGACCTTCACCCCCATCGCCTCGGTCGCCAGCGGATAGAGCGTTCCGATCAGGACGAGTCCGAGCAGGACGGTGAGGAAGAGGTTGTTGAGCACGAGGGCGCCCTCGCGGCTTACCGGCTCGAACGTCGTGCCCTCCTTCACCGTGCCGACGCGGGCGGCGAACAGCGCCAGAGCACCTCCGATGTAGAAAGCGAGGAGGACGAGGATGAAGGCGCCTCGGCGCGGATCAACGGCGAAGGCGTGGACGCTGGTCAGGATGCCCGAGCGGACGAGGAAGGTGCCGACCATCGACATCGAGAAGGCGACGACGGCGAGCATCACCGTCCAGGCGCGCAGCGAGTCGCGGGTGGCCAGCACGGTGACGGAGTGGAGCAAGGCGGTGGTCGCCAGCCAGGGCATGAGCGAGGCGTTCTCGACCGGGTCCCAGAACCACCAGCCGCCCCAGCCCAGCTCGTAATAGGCCCAGTAGGAGCCGGCGGTGATCCCGAGCGTGAGGAAGATCCAGGCGCCGAGGATCCACGGGCGCATCGCCCGGGCGAAGGCGGGGCCGACGTTTCGGGTGACGAGGGCCCCGACCGCGAAGGAGAAGCCGATCGAGACCCCGACATAGCCGAAATAAAGCGTCGGCGGATGGAAGGCGAGGCCGGGATCCTGGAGCAGCGGGTTGAGGCCGTTGCCCTCGACCGGCGGCGGATCGAGTCGGCGGAACGGATTGGAGGCGAAGAGCAGGAAGACGTAGAAGCCGAGCCCGATCGCCGCCTGGGCGGCCAGGGTCGCGATCAGGGTCCGCTCCGGAAGCCGCCGCTCGAGCAAGGCGACCGCCGCTCCGGCGAGGGCGAGAACGCTCACCCAAAGGAGCATCGAGCCTTCGTGATTCCCCCAGGCGCCGGCGAATTTGTAGAGCCAGGGCTTCAGCGTGTGGCTGTTCGCCGCGACCAGCTCGACCGACAAATCGGTGCGCAGGAAGAGCTGGATGAGGAGCAGGAAGGACAGGCCGACGAGCAGCGCCTGGGCGATCGCGACCGGACGGACGGCGGCGGCGTAGATCCTCCCCGGGCTCGCCTCGGGGAGGGGGACCGAGCGACGCTCGGTTGAGGGGCTGTCCGGCTCTTGGAACGCCCCTCCCCCATCCTTCGGATGGTCCCCCTCCCCCAGCAAGCCGGGGGAGGATCGAAGGAAGGCAATTCCCAGAACGAGCTGGAGAAGGCTCAAGGCGGCGGCGAGCCAGAGGGCGGCGAGGCCGGTCTCGGCCATCATGTCAGGCTCTTGCTCTTATGCTCGCCCTTCTTCGGGTCGAGCTCGGGCGGCCGGTAATTCTCGTCATGCTTGGCGAGGATCTCGTCGGCGACGAATAGACCGTCGGGCTGGAAGCGGCCTTCGGCGACGACTCCGCTCTTCTCCTTGAACAGATCGGGCACGATCCCCCGGTAGCGCACCTCGATGGTGCGATCGGTCTCGTCGCCGACGGTGAAGCGGATGGTGAGGCCGTCCGGCGCCCTTCGGATCGAATGCTCGCGCACCATTCCTCCGATTCGGACGGCGCGTCCCTGGGGAACGCCCTGGCGGGCGACGTCGCCGGGGGTGTAGAAATAGGCCGCCTGGTCCTTGAGCGCCGACATGGCGAGAAGCGCCGCGCCGAGCATCGCGGCGCCGGCGAGGACGAGCAGGGCGAGGCGCTGGTTCTTCGGCTTCACCGCTCGCCCTTCATCGCCTCGGCCTCCGCCTCGGCTCGGCGCATCGCCGCGAAGCTCGCGCCGAGCAGGGCGAGGGTGCCGGCGACGGCGATCCCGTAGGCCGCGGCGACGAACGCCCAGTGGCTCATGCCGCGAGCCGGCGCATCCGCGCCTCCACCTTCTGGCGGGCGAGGGCGGCGCGCATCCGCATCAGAACGATCGCGGCGAACAGCAGGGTGAAGCCGATTGCGGCGGCGAGCAGGGGCCAGAGCATCGACCCGGCGATCTTCGAGCCCGAAGTGCCGATCGACTGGCCCTGGTGGAGCGATCGCCACCACAAAACGGAATAATGGATGACGGGGAGGTTGACCGCCCCGACCAGCCCGAAGATCGCGGCGAGGCGCCCCTCCCCGCCTTTCTCCCGCTCCGCCTCGGCGAGCGCGATGTAGCCGAAATAGAGGAAGAGAAGGACGAGCATCGAGGTCATCCGCCCGTCCCATTCCCACCACGTCCCCCAGGTCGGGCGGCCCCAGATCGAGCCGGTGGCGAGGCAGATGGCGGTGAAGACGGCGCCGGGCACCGCGATCGCCCGCGCCGCCACCGCCGCCAGCGGATGGCGCCAGACGATCTGCATGAGGCTAGCGGCGGCGAGCCCGGCCCAGCCGGCCATTCCAAGCCAGGCGGCCGGGACGTGGACGTACATGATGCGGACGGTCTCGCCCTGGAGATAGTCTTTCGGGCTGAGCAGCAGCCCGCCGGCGAGGGCGACGACGACCAGCAGCCCGCCGGACCAGCCGAGCCAGGCGGTGAGAGGCCGCGCGAGCCTCAGGAAACGTGCGGGATTGGCGAATATGTGCATGGGTCCCCAAGCGGGTCTTTAGCCGAGCGAAGGCCGGTGGGGACAGTTACTTTTGCGGCCGGCGGGGACAGTTACTTTTCCGCCCGGCGGAGCGGTGCCCCTTCTCCCGCTCGCGGGCGAAGGCTGGGATGAGGGTCTTGTTCTTTTTGCCCCTCGGCGCGGCCCGGACGCCGCAAGACCCTCACCCTGCCCTCTCCCGCAGGCGGGAGAGGGAAAAGTAGCGGTCCCCTTTCCCGCTGCCCCCGGTTATCGCTCCGCCCATGGAAACCCCGCCCCGACCCTCCGACCGCCCGAGGCAGAACCGGCTCCTCGGAATCGCGCTCCGGATCGGCGCCGCGACGTCGTTCGCGCTGATGGCGGCGACGATCAAGCTCGGCTACGCCGCCGGCGCTTCGACCGTGGAGCTCGCTTTCTACCGATTCGCCTTCGGGCTCCCGCCGCTTCTGATCTGGATCGCGGCGAGCGGCAATTTCGGCGCCTGGCGGACGGCTCGGCCGGCGGCGCATGCCTGGCGGGCCTGCGTCGGCCTCTCGACCATGCTGCTCGCTTTCTCCGCCCTCGCCTATCTGCCGCTCGCCGAATCGACGACGATCGGATTCGCCGCGCCGCTCTTCGCGGTGGCGCTCTCGGCGCTGGTGCTGAAGGAGCCGGTCGGCCGCCACCGCTGGAGCGCGGTCGCCCTGGGCTTCGCCGGAGTGCTGATCGTCATGCGGCCGGCGGGATCCCACCTGCCGCCCGCCGGCCTCCTCCTCGCCACCCTCGCCGCCTTCGGAGTGGGAGTGGTGACGATCACCATCCGCCAGATCGGCCGGACCGAAGGGACGCAGACCATCGTCCTGTGGTTCAGCCTTCTGTCGATGACCGCGCTGGCTGCGCTGATGCCGTTCTTCGCCCGAGCCCATCCGGCCCACACCTGGCTGATCCTGTTCGCGCTGGGCTGCTTCGGCGGAGTCGGCCAGCTCTTCCTCACCGCCTCGCTGCGCTTCGCCCCGGTCTCCGTGGTGGTGCCGTTCGACTATCTCCAGCTGCTCTGGGCGGTGAGCCTCGGCTGGCTGCTCTTCGCCACTCCGGTCGCGGCGACGACCTGGGCCGGAGCGGCGGCGATCATCGCCAGCGGGCTCTACTCGCTCTGGCGCGAGCATGTCCTCGGCCGCGAGAAGCCGCGCCTCGCCCCGCCGCTCTAGGGAACCGCGACTCGCTAGGCCGGTTCTGCGGGCCATGAGCAACCGCGTCTCCATGCCGCTCTGGCCCGCCTGGGCTCTGGCCGGCCTCGCCGCCGCCTGCGCCTATCCCGCCGTCACCACCGCGCCGCCGGCCGCCGCGGCCGAACCGGGCGCTGAACATTACGAGGCGCGCGGACAGGAGCCGGGGTGGCTGCTCGTCATCCACGACGGTCGGATCGACTATAACGGAAGCTACGGGGCCAAGAAGATCAGCGTCCCGCGCCCGGAGCCGAGGCCGAGCTTCAACGGCCTGCGCTACGTCACGCCCCGGCTCACCGTCGACGTCACCTACGTTCGCTGCAACGACGCGATGAGCGGCCGCGGCTACGCCCATCAGGTCACGATCACCGCCGACGGCGAAACGGTGAGGGGCTGCGGCGGCGAACGTCGGCTGGACTGGGATTCATGAACTCAAAAGGTCACACTTAGATCACACCAGCGACGAGATGCCGGCGAGCTCCCCAAGGGTCCCGGGAACCGGCGACACGTACTTCCCGACGAGAAGTACGTGCCCCCATTTCCCCGGATTTTTCCCGGTCAGATCTGCTCCCAACCGTTCTGCGTGCAATAGCCGACGAACTCGTCCTCGCTGTACTGCGAGTAGGTCCCGTCCAGCGTGTATTGCACGTAGCGGAAGCCGCATTCAGGCGTGATGTGGCCGACCACAGTGGTGTGCGAGGCGTCGCTGAACAGCGTCGTGTAATAAGCGGCCTCGCGGTAATCCGCCTGAGCGGGTCCGGCGGCGAGAGTGGCGGCGCCGAGAGCGGCGATCGAATAGCCCAGGATCTTCTTGATCATTGTCGTCTCCACGGTTCATCAAAGGTCGCACCGCCGGCGCCCCTCGCCGACCGTGCGAGCTATAGTAGAACTTAAGAAGAACGGCGGATCAAGCAAGAAGGACTTGGAAACGGTCCAGTTGTTCTAAATGCGCGCTTCCCCGAATGCGGGCAGCGACGCCGAAGCCGGTAGCAGCGCTACTCCGCCGCCTCGGCGGTGTCGTCGGGAGCAAGCTTGGTGAGGACGCGCGGGACGGTGTCGATCATCGGCAGCGGCTCGATCTCCTTGGCGCCGCCCGACACTTCCAATGTCTCGAACCTCTTGGCCTGGGTCATCACCTGGCTCTCGAGGCTTCCGACGAAGCTGTTATAGGCGCCGGTCGCGAGGTCGAGGTTGCGGCCGAGGCGCGCGACGTGACCGCCCATCGTCGCCAGGCGGGCGTGGAGCTCCTTGCCGAGACGGGCGATCTCGGCGGCTTCCTCGGCGAGCTTCTCCTGCCGCCAGACGCTCGCGACGGTGCGCGCGATGGCGACGAGGTTGGTCGGGGTGGCGAGGAGGACTCGGCGCTCGAACGCCCATTCCCAAAGCCGGTCGTCCTGCTCGAGCGCGGCGGTGAGAAAATGCTCGCCGGGAATGTACATCACGACATAGTCCGCCGCGCCGCCGAACTGGTCCCAGTAATTCTTGCCGCCGAGCTGCTGGGCGTGGTTGCGGATCGACTGGGCGTGCGCCTTGAGGTGGGCGGCGCGGACCGTCTCGTCCACCTCGTCCGACGCGTCGAGGAAGGCGTTGAGCGAGCATTTGGCGTCGATGATCAGCTTTCGCCCGCCGGGAAGGTTGACGACGACGTCCGGGCGGAGCCGCCCGTCGTCGGTATCGACGGAGACTTCGGAGCGGAAATCGGCATAAGGCGACAGGCCGGCCTGCTCGAGCACGTTCTTGAGGCTCTGCTCGCCCCAGCGGCCGCGCGACTTGGGGCTGTGGCGCAGAGCGCTGACCAGCTTCGCGGTCTCGTCGCGCACCTGGCTCTGGCCGGAGCGGACCAGCTCGACCGCCTCGCGCAGGCTGGCGTAGGAATCGACCCGCTCCTTCTCGACCTTGGAGAGCCCCTCCTCGTAGCGCTTGAGGGTCGCCTCGACCGGCTGCAGCAAGGTGCGAAGATGCGCCTCGGTCTTCTCATTGGCCTGGCCGAAGCGGGCGTCGGCGCGTTCGAGGAACTGCTTCTGAGCCTCGCCGAGCAGCTTTCCGCCGATCTCGCTGAACTGGGCGGAAAGCGCGTCGCGCGCCTCGGTGAGAGCCGCGAGCTGAGCCTGGAAGGCGCGGTCGCGCTCCTGCTGGGTGGAGGACAGGCGGGCGCATTCCTGCTGGGCGGAGGAGCAGTCGCGGCGCATCTCCTCGAGCTTGGCGGCAAGCTCCGGCACCTGCTTCGCCCGCTCCTCGGCGGCGGCGAGATCGGCGATGGCGCGGCGGAAGTCGTCAAGCCGCTGGTCCCGCTCGGCGCGATAGGCCGCGGCCTGGCGGCTTCCGAGGAACCAGCCGAGCCCCGCGCCGGCGAGCGCTGCGACGGCGACGACGATGAGAACCAGCGGGCCCATTGCTCAAACCTTTCGGAACGAAGGGCGAACCTAGAGCAGGAGGCGCGGCTCCTCAAGGGTGGCGGTAAGTTGTCCACAGGAAACTGGTCCCCACTCCCCTCAGCGGAGGGGGTTAGGGAGGGGGTTAGGGAGAGGGGGAGTCTGGAGTCCCCGTCGGGGGTTCGTGACTCCCCCTCTCCCCGGCCCTCTCCCCGGCCCTCTCCCCGGTGGGGAGAGGGAGCAAGGGCGTATCCTCGCGGCCGAGGTGGTGGGCGACCGCCCGCACCCACGACGCATGTTCCTCCCGGGCCTGGGCGAAGGCGCCGGCTTCGAACCCGCCGCGTCCCTGGTAGCCCGCCACGGCGAGGCGGCGGACCATCTCGTCGACCGTGCCCGCGGGCAGCGGCGTCCCTTCCGGCTCCAGCCCGACGAGGCGGGCGACGTCCTCGGCCATCCGGCAGCCGTCCTCGCGCAGCAGGACGGCGAGGCCGCGCAATTGCGGGGCGTGGAGCCAATGCTCGACGATCAGCGCCAGGTCGAGGAGCGCGCCGAGCGCTGCGGGCCAGCCGGAGCCGGTGCCGATGGTCCGGAAATAGATGAGCGAGGGGTGGGAGGTGTGGCTCTGGCGGACGGTGGCGCACCAGGTGCGGCCGTCGCGAAGCACGTGGGCGAGCTCGGCCTGGAGGTCCAGAGCGGCATATTTCTCGAGCAGGGCGATGGCGGAGGGCGGCTCGCCGGCCGAGGTCTTCAGCTTGAGGATTCCGGCGTCGCGTTCGGCGATGCTGCTCTGCACCTCGAGCAGGTAGGTGACCGCCATGGTCATCACCGCGAGGCCGCAAAACCCCGCCGCCAGGACCATCCAGCGGGCGGCGCCCTCCGCCTGCGAGCCGCTGTCGCCGATCGTGACGAGCGCGCTTCCAGCCGCGTAGACCGAGTCGCCCAGGCTCTCGAGGCGCGGATCGAACGAGGCGCGCAAAGCATGGGCGATCAGTCCGAAGCCGAAGGCGAGCAGGAGCATCCAGAGCGCGAAGGAGAGGACCAGGACGAGCGGCGCGAAAAGGGTCGAGAGCCCGCGCCGCCGGCCCCTCACCCGCTTCCACACCGGAAGGAGAAGGAAGGTGATCCGCCGGGCGGTGTGGATGGCGGCGTGGCTTCCCCCCGGAACGATGACCGTGTCGAAGACGTCGCGAAGGGTCATCGCGACGAGCGCGAGGCCCAGGATCAGCTCGGCGGCGGAGAGGAACATGGGCTACCTTCCCCCTCTCCCGCCCGCGGGAGAGGGCAGGATGAGGGTCTTGCCGAGTCCGGTGTACAGACCCTCATCCTCCCGCTTGGCGGGCCCCTCCCTCTCCCGCGGGCGGGAGAGGGGTAGAAGCGGGAGAGGTGACAGCTCTAATCCCCGTCCGTGGTGTGCGCCTCGGCCCGCGCGGGGTCGCCGGGGCTGCCGGCGTGGCCCTCCCACCAATAAGGCTGGCGGGTGCGGGTGCCGGTGGCGACTTCGTTCAGGGTGGCGCTGTCGTAGAGCCGCCCGCCGAGCATCACCTCGTGGACCTTGTCGCTGTTTCGGATGTCCACCGTGGGGTCGGCGTCGAGCACCACCAGGTCGGCGAGCTTGCCGACCTCGAGCGAGCCGACGTCCCGCTGGTAGCCCAACGAGGTGGCGGGCATGATCGTCGCGGCGCGCAGAGCCTCGATCGGGCTCCAGCCGCCGCGGACGAACGACCACATCTCCCAATGCGGGCCGAGCCCCGCCTGCTGGCCGTGGGCGCCGATCGATACCTGAACCCCGCGGTCGGCGAGCTTCTTCGCCTCGCGGGCGCTGTCGGCGTCGACATAATCCTCCTCCGGCGCCATCTCGCGGCGAACGTTCTGCGCCTGGAGCACGCCCGGCGGGATGTGCCGGGTAAGCAGCGTATGCCTCCACACGTCCATGTGCTGGCGCCAATAGGGATCGCCGGCCGGGCCGCCATAGGTGACGACCAGGGTGGGCGTGTAGTTGGTCTTGGTCTGGGTCCAGAACTGAACGAGGTCGTCGTAGAAGACCCGGAGCGGGATGTTGTGCTCGAGCGTCGAATCGCCGTCCTGGATGAGGGTGACGTCCATCCCGTAAAGCGAGCCGCCCTCCGGAACGACCTCCATCCCCTCGCGCTGGGCGGCGGCGACGACCATCTGGCGCTGCTCTCGGCGCGGCTGGTTGTAGTTCTTGACGCTCATCGCGCCCTGCGCCTTGAGGCGCCGGACGTGCTGGAGCGCGTCCTCGAGCGTGTTGATCTCGGCATAGACGTCGGCGGCCTTGGCGCCGTAGATGATCTCGCCGGTCGAGAAGGTGCGCGGAGCGAGGATCCTGCCGGCCCGCTGCATCTCGGAAGCCGCGAAGATCTCGGCGGAGCGGGCCGAGGGATCGTGGATCGTCGTCGTCCCCATGGCGAGGTTGACCATCGACGACCAATTCTGCTGCGGGACGAGATCGTCCTCGCCCTGCGGCCCGTGGGCATGGGCGTCGACGAGGCCGGGGATGATGGTCTTACCCGCGAGGTCGACCGTCTTCGCCCCCGCCGGAATGGCGACCTCGCCCCGCCGACCGACGGCGGCGATCCGGTCGCCGCGGACGACGATCACGCCGTCGTCGACGATCCCGCCGTTGCGGTCCGCCATGGTGACGATGCGCGCGCCGGTCAGGACCACCGTCCCGGTCGGCTTGTCGGCGGGAACCTCCATCGACAAGGACACGCCGCCTACGGGCGGCTGGAACTTGGGCGCATTCTCCGCGGGCGGACCCGAGCCGAACATCGCCGCGGTGTCGGCGGTGTAGACGGTCGGGCCGACGCTCCAGTGAAGCCGGCGGCCGTTTTCCGACCAGTTGATGAAGTCGGCGGCGTCGCCGCTGACCCGGATGACGGGCAGCGGCCCGCCTTTTTCGTCGGCGGAGACATCCTGGGTGCCGGGCAGGAGCGGCATGACGAAGGCCTGATAATTCTGCCGGAAGGCGAGATACTGGCCGTCGGGCGACACTTCATAGTCGCTGACCATCTCGCCGGTCGAGTGGACCCTTTTCGACTCGCCGTTGAGGTCGGTGCTGACCAGCTGGCGCTTGCCGCCGGCCGAGCCGATCATGAAGATCCGGTCGCTCGACGCGGCGAATTGGGGCTCCGCGCCCTCCTTGGCGACGCGGACGGGGGCCCCGCCCGCGGCGGCGACCCGATATATTCCCGGATTCTCGCCCCACGCGTCGGAGGTGAGGAAGCCCCCCTGCCCTTTCTCGAAGACGATCGTCTTGCCGTCGGGCGAGTAGCGCGGGCGCGCGTAATGGCCGGGCTGGGTCGTCACGTCGCGGGCCGCCCCGCCGGCGGCGGCGACGGTGCGAAGGCGCCCGAGGCCGCGATCGGTCCAGCCGACGAAGGCGATCGTTCGGCCGTCCGGCGACCAGGTCGGGAACAGCTCGAACTCGGCCTCGTCGCCCCTGACCAGCCGGCGCGCCGCGCCGCCCGCCATCGGCTTCACCCAAAGCTTGCCGAGGGTCTCGAAGACCACCTGGCGGCCGTCGGGCGAGACGGTGGCCCAGCGCGCCATCTTCGTCCGGAAGCGGTCGGGCGCGACCTCGACCCGCGGGTGGGTGGCGTCGATGACGACCCTCGTGTCGCTCACTCGGAACGGGATTTCGGCCGCTCCGCCCCCGTCGAAATTCACCCGCCGGATCTTGCCCCCGGCCCAGAAGACGACGCTTTTGCTGTCGGGGGTCCAGGCCATGTTCGGATAGACCCCGGTGACCGCCCAGGTCTCCTGCACGTCCTGGTCGAGCGCGTCGTAGATCTTGCGCTCCTCGCCCGAGACGAGGTCCTTGACGTAGAGCTTGGAGCGCGCCCGCTCGCGGCGGACGAAGGCGATCTTCTTGCCGTCCGGGGAAGGCGTCGGGCGGACCGAGCCGCCGACCCCGGAAACGGCGGTGCTCGTCTCGCCTGTGTCGAAATCGTAGCGCTCGATGTCGAACAGGTCGCCGTTCGAATTCTGGGCATATTGGAAGATCGGGCCGGGCGTGATGTTGCGCGTGAAATAGAGGCTCTTGCCGTCATGCGAATAGATCGGCTCGCCAAGCTCCTTCTGATGCTGCTCGTTCGGACGCTTGACCAGCGGAACGCCGCCGCCGCCCGAGACGTGGAAGAGCCAGACCTCGCCGGTGCCGAGCGAGCGGCCGGTGGTGAAATGCTTCTTGGCGACGATGAAGCGGCCGTCCGGGCTCCAGCTCGGCTGATTGAGGAGCCGGAAATCCTCCTTGGTGAGCTGGCGCTTGTCGGAGCCGTCGGCGTTCATGATCCAGATATTGTCGCCGCCCGCCCGGTCGGAGACGAAGGCGATCCGCCGTCCGTCGGGCGAGAAGCGCGGCTGCTGCTCGTAAGCGAGCCCCTCGGCGATCCGGCGCGGAGTCCCGCCGCCCACGGGCATGGTGTAGATGTCGCCGAGCAGGTCGAAGGCGATGGTCCGGCCGTCCGGCGAGACGTCGACGTTCATCCAGCTTCCCTGGTCGGTGTCGATGCGGATCTCGCGGGTCGCCATTCCCGGAGGCGCGCTGACGTTCCACTTGTCGGGCTTCTTCTCCGGCTGGCTGGCGGGGCCTCGGGCGGCGGAGGGGGGAAGCGGGCCGGTCACCCTCTGCTCCGGATTCTGCACCTGGTTCTCGGGCGCCTGCGTTTCCTGGACCGGCTTGTCGGGCGGCGGCGACTGCCGGGTCGGAACCGGCGCCTGGGCGCCCGCCTGAGTGGCCGCCAGAACCGCGGCGATCGCCGCCGTCACCCGATATCTCATCCAAATCCTCCAGCTGCTTTTCGGCGGCTTTTAAGAGGGAACGGAGCCCAGGTCTCGCGGAAACCGAAGCCTCTTTGCGGCGGCGAAGCAACCGAATCGGACTCGATTGAAATTGCCGGGGGAACGACGCGCCCTAGTTTCGATGGCGGGACGGTTCGGCAGGCGTGACGTCCTTCGAGGGGGCAGCATGCGGCCGAGACACGGATTATTCCTGACGGCATCCATCGTCGCCCTGACGGGCGCGGCGCGGGCCGGCGAGACGATTACCTACAGCTACGACCCGCTTGGACGGCTGGTCGCGACGTCGAGCACCGACACGGTCAACCCAGGCGTCACCTCCTCGATCGGCTACGACGCCGCCGGCAACCGCACCCTCTACGCCGGGTCGGTCTCCGGAGCGCCGGCCTTCAGCGTCAGCGAGGCCTCGGCGGTCGAAGGCGGCGGACTGGTCTTCACCGTGATCAAGAACGGCACGGGCGCGGCGAGCGTCAGCTATTCCACCGCCAACGGGAGCGCGGGTTCGGGCGATTATGTCGCCGCCGGCGGAACGCTAAGCTTCGCGGCGGGCGAGAGCTCCAAGACGGTCGCGATCGCCACGATCGACGATTCGACCGACGAGCCGAGCGAGACCCTGTCGCTCAACCTGTCGGGCCCGTCGGCCGGGGCGTCGATCGCGGACTCGCAGGGCATCGGCACCCTCTTCGACAATGACGAGACCCCGCCGCCGCCTCCGCCGCCGCCGCCGGTCTTCAGCATCAGCGACGCCTCCACGACCGAGGGCGGGATACTCCAGTTCACCGTGACCAAGACGGGCACTACCGTCGGAAGCTTCGGATTCGAGTATGAGGCGACCCACGATACGGCCACCGCCACCTGGGATCCCAACAATCCCGGCGATTTCTACAGAACGACGTCGAGCCTCTTTTTCGCGCCGTCCGAGACCAGCAAGACGATCTCCATCCCCACGTTCGACGACGGCTTCGACGAGAATAACGAGACGCTCCTCGTCAACCTGTCGAACGCGACGGGAGGCGCCACGTTCTCGGACGCGCAGGGGATTGGAACCATCATCGATAACGACGACCCGCCGCCCCCGCCGCCGCCCGGCAACACGGCGCCGACCGCGGTGAACGACACTGGGTCGATGCTGCGCTGCTCGAGCAAGGGCTTCAACGTCCTGGCCAACGACACCGACGCGGACGGCGACCTCCCGCTGACCGTCGTCGGGGTCTCCGGTTACAACTTCTCCTACACCGCCACTCAGGTCTGGGTGGATTCGACCGGCCTAAGCAGCGGCGCGTACGGAGTCTACACGGTGCAGGATTCGCGCGGCGCGCAGTCGACGGCGACTTTGACCATCTCGATCTCCGGAGGGAGCTGCACCCAATGAGCCGCAATTTCAAGGTGCCGGGGCGAGACCTGGCCATCGCCGGGGCGCTGCTCCCGCTCCTCCTCGCGACGCCGGCCGCCGCCCAGTACGAACCGCCCAAGCAGATGACCCTAAGCCCGCTCGGCGTTGACCTGTCGGACGGCCGCTTCAGCTACAACGCCACCGATCTCTCGATCGGCCCGCTCGCCCTCGAGCGCAGCTTCCTCGGCGGCCACACGATCGACGGAAGCAATTATTTCGGTCCGAACTGGACACACAATTACGCGATCTACGTCGTCGAGAAGGACCGGTCCCACATGGACGGCATCTACGTCGTCCTTGGCCGCGGTACCGTCCACTTCACTTACAGCGGCGGAACCTACTTCTGTGGACACCCCGATTGCGAGGGCGCAGCTCTGACGCTCGTGGGGGGCGCCTTCGTCTACACCGATGCCCAGGGCAATGTTTACACGTTCAACCCGGCCGTGAATGCCTTTCCGCCGCCGGGCAACCTCACCCCGGCGCTCCGCAACCAGCGCGTCGCTCGAATCGACTATGCCGACGGCCACACGCTGACCTACACCTATAGCGGCGCCCAGCTGAGGCAGATCTCGGACAATTACGGATATTCGCTGGTCTTCGAATATTCCGGCTCGACCAATTCAATCTCGAAGGCCTGCGGCTACAACCGCGCCGTCACCTACGTCACCACCGCCTCGACCTGCGCCGGGGCGGCGCTGGCGGTGAGCTACAGCTACGGTGCCTCGGGGAACGTTTCGAACGTCCTCGACGTCCTCGGCCGGAATTGGGGCTACGATTATGGAACGGTCGGGATGCAGCTGACCTGCGTCAGGCAGGTCGATTCCTCCGCTTGCCAGATCGCGAACGTCTATGCGTCGGGCGGTCGCCCTCGCGAAGTGTCGCAGCAGACCACTCCGGACGGCGCCGTCTGGAATTACGGCTACGATCCGGTTGATCCGGACTATATCCAATTGCCGGGAATGCCGCCGCCGGCCAGCGGCGGAAACTATAGCGGCCCCGAAGGGATCGGCGCCAGCGCCCTGTTTGGCGGCGGGCTGCTCGACTATTACAGCCAGAACGGACGGCTGACCTACCTGCAGTGGGACGGCGTCGAGCTGAGCCGGCTCTACTATCCCGAAGGCAATAACGTCAGCTACACCTACCGCGCGGGCCAAAAAACGTCCGAAGCCTGGGAAGCCAAGCCCGGTTCGGGCATCGCGACGATCGGCACCTCGACGGGCTTCGCGGAGGACCCGGTCTTCAGCGCGCTCGACAGGTGCCCTACTCTCCCCCGCAAGATCTGCAACAAGCCGATATGGAAGAAAGATTTCCGGCAGAACCAGACCGACTTCACCTACGATTCCACCCATGGCGGGTTGCTTACCGAGACCGGGCCGGCGGCCGCCAACGGGGTGCGCCCGCAGACGCGCTACGAATATGCCCAGAAGCGCGCTTGGGTGAACAACGGCGGCGGCTACGCGCCCGAGGCCGTCTCCATCTACCTGCCGGTGAAGAAGAGCTTCTGCGCCACCGGCGCCGCGTCGGGCGCGGGCTGCGCCATCGCCGGCGACGAGGTGGTGACCACCTACGATTACGGGCCGGACAGCGGGCCGAACAACCTTCTGCTGCGCTCCGAGACGGTGACCGCCGGCGGGGTAACCCGGCGGACCTGCTACGGCTATGACTGGCAGGGCAACCGGATCAGCACCACCCGCCCGAACGGACTCTGCCAGTGAACCGCCTCGCAGCCCTTCGCACCGCCCCCGTCGCCCTGGCGCTCGCGGCCCTCCCCTCCGGCGCCCTGGCGCAGGCGTCGTCCTCCGTGGGCACGTCCGCGGCGCGCTACGACCTGATGCGGCGCGAGGTCGGGACGATCGCGCCCGACGCCGACGGCGTTTCGCCCTGGTCCTTCCTCGCCACCCGCAAGACCTACGATCCGGCCGGGCGGGTGACCAAGGTGGAGAGCGGCTATCTCACCGCCTGGCAGCCGGAGACGGTCGCGCCCGCCGCCTGGACCGGCTTCGTCGTCGTCAGCCAGGTCGATACGCTCTACGACTCCATGAACCGCAAGGTTCGCGAGGCGGTAAGCGGCGGCGGAGTGACCAGCGGAGTCACCGAATATAGCTACGACCTCGCCGGCCGGTCCAAATGCACGGCGGTGCGGATGAACCCGGACGTCTGGGCGACGGCGCTCACGGACACCTGCGTTCCGGGCGCCGTCCATGCCGTCAACGGCCCCGACCGTATCTCGCGCAACAGCTACACGGCCACCGGCGAGATCGCGAAGATCGAGCAGGCGGTCGGGACCGGCCTCGTCCAGGTCTACGCGACCTACGCCTATTCGCCCAACGGCAAGGCGACGAGCGTCACCGACGCCAACGGCAACCGGGCCGAGATGACCTATGACGGCCTCGATCGGAAGAAGCGCTGGATCTTCCCGTCCAAGACCGTTCCGGGCGATTCCAACCCGGCCGACTATGAGGAATATGGCTACGACGCGAACGCCAACCGGACGAGCCTTAGGAAGCGCGACGGGATCGTCCTGGACTATGCCTACGACGCCCTGAACCGCGTGACCCAGAAGACCGTTCCCGCCTCGGTGACCCTCGCGCCCGGCTACAGCGTCTTCTTCGGCTACGACAATCGCGGACTGCAAACCTACGCCCGCTTCGGCTCGGCGACGGGCCTGGGCGTCACCAACGCCTATGACGGCTTCGGGCTGCTTTCGAGCACGACGACCAATGTCGACGGGACCGCGCGAACCCTCTTTCCGCTCTACGATTTGAACGGCAACCGAACCGGCTTCTCGACCTCGAGCAGCTTCGGCTATGCGCCGATCTTCGACTTCGACGGGCTGGACCGGATGAAGGCGATCCGCGAGGCGGCCGGCACCGTCGTCGGCATTTCCTACGACGACGCCGGCCGCCGCCTGGGCATGCAGACCGGATGGCCCGGATCCGCGCCGACGGCCTTCACTTCCTACGCCTACGATTCGGTCGGTCGGCTTTCGAACCTCGGCCACGATCTCGCCGGGACGAGCGGCGACCAGACCTTCGGCTTCACCTACAATGCCGCCTCGCAGGTCCAGACCCGGACCGGGAGCAACGCCGCCTACGCCTCGACCGCGGCCGCCAACGTCGTCCGCCCCTACAGCGTGAACGGGCTCAACCAATATGTGACGGTGGGGCCGAACGGCTACACCTACGACGCCAACGGCAACCTGACGTCGGACGGCACGACCAGCTACGTCTATGACGGCGAGAACCGGCTGGTCTCCGCCTCGGGGGCGCAGAGCGCCACCCTCGCCTACGATCCGCTCGGCCGGCTGTACCAGACCGGCGGCGGCACTCCGCCGACGGCCCGCTTCTTCTACGACGGCGACCGGCTGGTGGCGGAATATGACAGCGCCGGCTGGCCGCAGCGTTTCTACATCCATGGTCCCGGCGCCGACGAGCCGCTCTACTGGTACGAGGCGGTGAACCCCGGCGCCGGGCGGCGCTACCTCAAGGCGGACCGCCAGGGCTCGATCGTCGCCGTCGCCGACGCCAGCGGAACCCCGCTCGCGATCAACGCCTACGACCCCTGGGGAATCCCCAATACCGGCGCCGCCGCCAATGTCGGCCGGTTCGGCTATACCGGCCAGACCTGGATCCCCGAGCTCGGCATGTGGTATTACAAGGCGCGGTTCTACTCGCCGATGATCGGCCGGTTCCTACAGACCGATCCGATCGGTTACACCGGAGGCTCGAACCTGTACGCCTATGCCGGCAACGATCCGGTCGACTTCTCGGATCCTAGCGGCCTGGCGCGAATTTGCGCGAGCTCCACCGAGACCGGAACCAATGTTCCGCAGACCCGGTGCGTGGACGTGGACGGCGACCGAAACGGCAAGAGCCGCGAAAACGACATGACCCCGAAAGAGATGTCTCGGGTCAGAGCTGCCTATGCAGGCTTCATTCGTCGCTTCGGAAGTTCCAACCGCAATAACGTACCCGATCTTGCGCCGTACCAAAAAAGGATTGGCGGAGATGGCTCCAGCTCTGCGAAAAACATGATCGGAGTGATATCACAGTTCTACGGCTACGTAGCGAGCCGTGTACCCGGCATGGAGTCCTGGAATCATATCCAGCGGATCGATGTGAACGCCGGGCCCTCTCGTTCTGCGCCAGCTCCGGCCATGACCGACGGCCAAGTTATCACGTTCACTGGAAAAGCACTGGACGCCCACCCACTCCAGGATCTTTATTCGGAAAGTTATTCCGACGTTGGACGGATCCTCATTCATGAGTCCGTTCACGCATGGGGTCTCGGGACCAGCGAGTTGAGAACCGACCAGCTGGCGCGCCGCCTGCTTGGAACGCTGGGAATGGACGGTGAGGGCTGTGTCGCGACGAACGGCTTTCCCTCCTGTTGAGGAGCTTATATGCGGCACATCCTGGAATTTCTTCTCGCTCTTGCCGCAACCGCCTGCTCGCCTTCGGGGCAGCATAAGGATGGATCGCATCCCCCGCACGGCATGAGCCAACTCGCACCCGGGGAACGCGGTGCTTCCACGCTGACACCGCGTTTCCTGGTGGGCTATTGGGACCATGACCAAGCGTGCCACTCCGGAGCCGGAACATTCCTCCGGGCGGACGGGAGCTATTCGATGAACGACGGGTCGGGCCGCTGGTCCTTCGAGGGGGACAGCCTGACGATCGTTGAGCAGAAGCCGCCGTCGGTGCGGATCTTCCAGGCTCGGATAGGCGATGCGGGCCGCTCACGTGTCGAAAAGGTTGGGCCAACCACCATATCGGTGAGCTGGGACGGCGGCGGCAAGGCGCAGTTCCACCTCTGCGATCCGTCCTAAGCTCGACTGCGATCACCAACGACCGTCGCAGGGAGCGCGGTCGCCGACGCCAGCGGGCGGCTGGCTGGTGACGGAATATGACACGGCCGGCGGGCCGCTCTCTACCGGTACGAGGCGCCGGCGGCCGCGGACGGGGGCAGCCGCGACGACTGCCCCCTCCCGGTCTTAGTAGCGGTAATGGTCCGGCTTGAACGGGCCCTCGGTGGGGACGCCGATATAGCCGGCCTGCTTGTCGGTGAGCTTGGTCAGCTTCACTCCAAGCTTCTCGAGGTGGAGCGCGGCGACCTTCTCGTCGAGGTGCTTGGGAAGGACGTAGACGTCGTTCTTGTAGGTCTCCGCCTTCGTCCAAAGCTCGATCTGGGCGAGCGTCTGGTTGGTGAAGCTCGCCGACATGACGAAGCTCGGATGGCCGGTGGCGTTGCCGAGGTTGACCAGTCGGCCCTTCGACAGGACGATGATCTTCTTGCCGTCCGGGAACTCGACCTCGTCGACCTGCGGCTTGATCTCGGTCCACTTCATGTTCTGAAGCGCGCCGATCTGGATCTCGCTGTCGAAGTGGCCGATGTTGCAGACGATCGCCATGTTCTTCATCGCGCGCATATGGTCGACGGTGATGACGTCGGCATTGCCGGTGGCGGTGACGAAGATGTCGGAACGCTTCACCGCGTCCTCCATCGTCACGACCTCATAGCCCTCCATCGCCGCCTGAAGGGCGCAGATCGGGTCGATCTCGGTGACGAGGACGCGCGCGCCGCCGTTGCGGAGCGAGGCGGCGCTGCCCTTGCCGACGTCGCCGAAGCCGGCGACGGTGGCGACCTTGCCGGCGAGCATCACGTCGGTTCCGCGGCGGATCGCGTCGACGAGCGATTCCTTGCAGCCGTAGAGATTGTCGAACTTCGACTTGGTGACGGAGTCGTTGACGTTGATCGCCGGGAAGGGAAGCTTGCCCTGCTTGGAGAGCTCGTAGAGGCGGTGGACTCCGGTGGTGGTCTCCTCGGAGACGCCCTTGATCGCCTGCACCGTCCTGGTGAGGAAGCCGGGCGACTTGGCGATGACCCGGCGGACGGTGGCCTGGAAGACCTCCTCCTCCTCATTCTCCGGGGCCGGGAATTCCTCGCCCGCCTCGATCCGCGCGCCCCAAAGAGCGAACATGGTGGCGTCGCCGCCATCGTCGAGGATCATGTTGCAGGTCTCGCCATTGCCCCAATCGAAGATGCGCTCGACATAATCCCAATATTCCTCGAGCGTCTCGCCCTTGACGGCGAAGACCGGAACGCCGGTCGCGGCGATCGCGGCGGCGGCGTGGTCCTGGGTCGAGAAGATGTTGCACGAGGCCCAGCGGACCTGGGCGCCGAGGGCGGTCAGGGTCTCGATGAGGACGGCGGTCTGGATCGTCATGTGGAGCGAGCCGGTGATGCGCGCGCCGGTGAGCGGCTTCGACTCGCCGAACTCGGAGCGGAGGGCCATCAGGCCGGGCATCTCGGTCTCGGCGATCTCGATCTCCTTGCGGCCATATTCGGCCAGGGCGATGTCGCGGATCACATAGTCGTCGAACTGGGTCTGGGGCTGGGTGGCCACGGGGAACTCCGTCAAAAGGTAAGGAAAGCGAGCCAAAGGCTTGCCGGCGCCTTAGCGGGGCGGGGTCGCAGATGCAAATATAAAGATATCTTTATATGTGGGTTTCCGGAGCCGTCGTCCCGGCGGAGGCCGGGGCCCCAGGGGGTGAAGAGCGCAGGTGCCTTTCACCCCCTGGGATCCCAGCCTTCGCTGGGATGACGGGAGGTCAGCCGATGGCGAGGTACTTGGAGCGGCGCTGGGCGCGCAGGGCGTCGCCGCTTTGGGCGGAGAGCGAGTCCAGCTCCTCCTCGAGGGCCTCGCCCAGCGTCCTCATCGCCAGGGCCGGATCGCGGTGGGCGCCGCCGACGGGCTCGGGAACGATCCGCTCGATGATCCCGAGCTGCTTCAGGTCCTGGGCGGTGACCCGCATCGCCTCGGCCGCGTCGGCGGCCTTTTCGGCGGTGCGCCAGAGGATGGACGCGCAGCCTTCCGGGGAGATGACGGCGTAGACGCTGTGCTCGAGCATCAGAACGCGGTTGGCGGCGGCGATGGCGATGGCGCCGCCCGAGCCCCCTTCCCCGACGATCGCCGCGACCATCGGCACCTTGAGCGCGAGGCATTGCTCGGTTCCGCGGGCGACCGCCTCCGCCTGCCCGCGCTCCTCGGCCTGGACTCCGGGAAAGGCGCCGGCGGTGTCGACCAGGGTGACGACGGGAAGGCCGAAGCGGTCGGCCAGAGCCATGAGCCGCACCGCCTTGCGGTAGCCTTCGGGCTTGGCCATTCCGAAATTGTGCTTGAGCCGGCTGGCGGTGTCGTCGCCTTTCTCCTGGCCGATCAGCATCAGCCGGCGGCCGCCGAGCCGGGCGAAGCCTCCGACCACGGCGGCGTCCTCGCCGAACTTGCGGTCTCCGGCGAGCGGGACGAAGTCGTCGAACAAAGCCTCGACATAATCCTTGAAGTGCGGCCGGTCCGGGTGGCGGGCCACCTGCGTCTTCTGCCAGGGCGTCAGCTTGGCGTAGGTGTCGCGGAGCATCCGGTCCGACTTCGCCTCGAGCCGGCCGATTTCGGAATCGATGTTGAGGTCGCCGGACTGCGCGGTCTCGCGCAGGTCCTCGATCCGCGATTCGAGCTCGGAGATCGGTTTTTCGAAGTCGAGGAAGCTGGGCATAAGCGGGCGCGGGTTAAGGCCTGGGCCGGTCGTTGGCAATGGCGGGATGTCGGCGCGCTTGGCGGTGAAACCCCTCTCCCCGGCGGGGAGAGGCTGGGAGAGGGGGTTCCGGCGGCGAAGAATGGTCACCGAGGCCGAACCCCCTCACCCCGGCCCTCTCCCCGCCGGGGAGAGGGAGGAAATATCGGCGAGGGGGTGCCTCGCGTTGACCAGCTCGACCAGCCGGCGGCTGTCGACATGGGTGTAGATCTGGGTCGTGGCGATGTCGGCATGGCCGAGCAGGAGCTGGAGGGCGCGAAGGTCGGCTCCGCCTTCAAGGAGGTGGGTGGCGAAGGCGTGGCGGAGGACGTGGGGACTGATCCGGTCGGGCGGGATCCCGGCCTCGGCGGCGAGCTCGCGGACGAGCTGGAACAGCCGGACTCGGCTTAGATGCTTCTTGCCCGAGGGGAACAGCCACGGCTGGTCGCGCGGCACCAGCGCCGCCCATTCCGCCACCGCCGCCCGGGCGCGGTCGGAGATCGGCACCAGCCTTTCCTTATCGCCCTTGCCGCGAAGGATGAGGAAGGGCTGGTCGGGGCGGACCGCGTGGCGCGGAAGCGAGACCAGTTCGGTCGCCCGGAGCCCCGATCCGTAGAGCAATTCGACCAGCGCGGCCATTCGAAGCGCGGCCATTCGCTTCGGGAGGGCCCCGGGCGCCTCGCTTCGGCGGCGCTCGAGCGCCTCGAACAGCGCTCCGACCGCCTTGTGATCGAGGACCTTGGGGAGCGGCCGTCCGCCGACGGGGCGGGGCAGAGCGGCCGAAGGATCGTCGGCCCGGAACCCCTCGTCGTGGAGAAAGGCGAAGAAGCGGCGGAGCGCGGCGGACTTGCGCGCGACGCTTGCCCGCTTGAGGGGAAGCCAGGCCTCGCCGAGCGATCCGAGCGTTTCGGGCGACGCGCCGGAGAGGTTGCCGCCGAGCAGCTCCGAAGCGCCGCGAAGGTCGCGCTCATAGGCGAGCAGGGTGTTCCGCGCCGCCCCGGCCTCGGCCGCCATCATCTCGAGGAAGGCGGCGATGAGCTGCCCGTCCTCGCCGGTTCGGCTCACAGGCGGCTCATCGCCTCGGCGGCGATCATCCGCGCTTCATATTCGAGGCCGACCCGGCGCAGCGCGGCGACGATCTGGTAGAGATGCTCGGGCGGAACTCCGCGCCAGTCGGCGGTCTGCATCCCAGTCGCCGCGAGAAGCGCGACGGTGCCGGGCTGGTTGGACCGCGCCGCCGCCTGGATCATATGGCTCCAGCGGCTTCGCGGAAGCGGATCGACGCCCATCGCCGCCGGATCGGCCAGTCGGCCGAGGCCGGCGAGGGCGGCGACGAGCAGACGTCCGCGCTGGTCTCCGGCCCGGTCGACGAAGCCCTTCACCCGGCGCGGCGCGGTATCGACCGCCCCGGCCGGCGCTCCGACGGCGAGGATCGACCAGGCGCGGTCGCCGTCGTCGCCCATCGCTCCGACCACTCCGCCCCAGGCGGCGGCCGGGCTGTCGAGGCCGGCGGAGATCATCGAGGCGATGAGGTCGCCGGAGCGGTCGGAGTGGCCGGAGGACGGCGCGATCCGGGCGGCGGCGGTGGCGGTGAGGATCAGCCGGGCGTAGCGCCCGCCGGCCGGATCCTTGTCGTCCCAAAGGCCGGTCATCGCCTTCAGCCGGTCGTCGACCGATCCGGAATAAGCGCGGCGAAGCCGGCCGCCCATCGTGTCCTCGACCTCGGAAGGATCGGTCTGGTCGGCGATCAGGCTGTAAATCTCGACCAGCGAGGCGTGGGAGAAGACTCCGAGTCTGGCGGCGGTCTGGGCGGCCGCGGTCCGCGCCTCGAGCGGGACCATCGGCGCCCGCGCCTCCCACGCCCAGACCTGCGGACCGGCGCCGTTCATCAGGCCGTCCGGAATCGTGATTCCGGTCGCCGCGGCGAGGCCGAACCGCCAGCTATTGACCGAATCCACGCCGTCCCACTGGACGGTGACGGCGCGGCGGGTGTTGAGACCGGCGCCGATCACCTTCTCGGCGAGGAGGAGGTCGATACCGCCGGCGCCGCTTCTCGAGCGGGCCTGGTCGATCAGCTGGCTGGCGCGGGCGGAATCGCCCTGGAGCGCGGCGCACATCGCGTCGGCGAGCGGCCATACCGGCTCGTCGGAGACGAGGCGCCCGGGCGCGACCAGCGGGCAGAGCGCCGCCGGATCGGCGGTGGCGAGCGCGACCTGGACGGCGACGGTGAACATGCGCGGGGTGTAGCGGTCGACGTCGACCGCCTGGACGAGCATCCGGGCGGCGTCGGCCTCGCCCATGCGAAGAAGGAGCCAGGCGCGCTCGGCGACCCAATCCACTTCGTTCACGCCGGCCGGAGCGGGGATTTGCGAGAGCAGCGAGCGGCGCAGCAGGATCGAGGCCCAGCGCGAGGGCAAGGGCGCATCGAGCCGGCGCATCAGCGAGGCGAGGAAGACTCCGTTGGCGCCGCCATATTCGCCGTAGCCCAGGCCCCAATTGGCCGGCAGCAGGGGACCGACCACATCGGTGGGGCGGCGCGCCGAATCCGGTATCTCGATCGCCGGGGCCGCTTGAACCAGCGCTTCGGTCGGAAGCGCCTCGGCGCTTTCGACCGCGACGACCCCGCTCTCCTGCGGGCCGGCGGGCGCCGCGGGCTGAGCGCTCTCCTCCGGCGGAGCCGCGGGCGCGGCGCCGTTGTCGTCGGCGGGCGGCTCGGCCTTGGGGGCGGGAGGCGGCGCGGCCTGATCGCCGAACCCCGGCGGAAGGATCGATTCCGGATTCTGGTCGCGCTGACCCGCCGCCGGCAGGGCGAAGGCGATCGCCGCAGCCCCGCCGAGCAGGAGAAGGCTAGTGCGCCAGGGCTTCATTGGTCACGTCCTGCTCGATCCGCTGGGTCTTGACCTCGGTGCTCCGGGTGCTGAGCCACACCAGGAACGCGATCAGCAGGATGGCGAGGACGATGAGGATGACGGGGAGCGGCGACTTGCGGCGGCGCGCGGGCGGGGAAATACGCATGGCCGGCCTTTTGCCCCACGACACCGCCCGCTGTATAGCCCCCGCGCCATGTCCAGCCCGCTCCCCGGCCCACTCCCCCGCCCCGACCGGTGCATCGTCCTCGTCGGGCTGATGGGCGCGGGAAAGTCGACGGTCGGACGGCGCCTCGCGCGACGGCTCGGAATGCCCTTCATCGACAGCGACGAGGAGATCGAGCGCGCCGCCGACCACAAGATCACCGAGATTTTCGACCGCTTCGGGGAAGCCAGCTTCCGCGACGGCGAGCGCCGGGTCATCCAGCGGCTGATCGGCGGCGTGCCCAAGGTGATCGCCACCGGCGGAGGCGCGTTCATGGACGAGCGGACCCGGGCGCTGATCCTTTCCGAAGGAATCGCGGTGTGGCTGGACGCCGACGCGGAGACCCTGGCCGAACGCGTGACCCGGCGTAACACGAGGCCGCTGCTTCGCGGCACGGACCCCCTCCCTCGCCTGCGCGAACTGGCCGCGACGAGGAACCCGGTCTACGCCGCCGCGCCCATCCACGTCCGCAGCGAGAGCCTTCCGCACGAAGCGGCGGTGGACCGGATCGTCGCGGCGCTCGCGGCTCGGGAAGGCGAGGCGTGAGCGTGATCGAGGTCGCGCTCGGCGCCCGCTCCTATCCGGTCCATGTCGAAGCGGGGCTTCTCGACCGGCTCGACGAGGCGCTCCGGCCGATCCGGCGGGACGGAAGGATCCTGATCGTCTCGGACTCCACCGTCTACGCGGCGCAGGGCGAGCGGCTGAGGAAAGCGGGCTTTTCCCGGGAGTCGACCTTCCTCCTCCCGCCCGGCGAGGAGACCAAGAGCTGGCCGTTCCTCGAGCGGCTGATCGACCGGCTGGTCGAGGCAGGGCTCGAGCGCGGCGACCATGTCGTCGCCTTCGGCGGCGGGATGATCGGCGATCTCGCCGGCTTCGCCGCCGCGATCCTCAAGCGCGGCTGCGGCTACGTCCAGGTTCCGACGACCCTTCTCGCGCAGGTCGATTCGTCGGTCGGCGGAAAGACCGCGATCAACGTCGGAGCCGGCAAGAACCTGGTCGGCGCCTTCCACCAGCCGATCGCCGTGTTCGTCGATCCGACGACGCTCGACACCCTGCCGGAGCGTGAGCTTCGGGCGGGCTATGCCGAGGTGGTGAAATACGGTCTGATCTGCGACCCGGCCTTCTTCGAATGGTGCGAGGCGAACGGCGCGGCGCTCCTCGCCGGGGACCCGGCGGCGCGGATTCATGCGATCGAGACCTGCGTGAGGGCGAAGGCGGCGATCGTCGCCGAGGACGAGCGCGAAACGAAGGGACGCCGCGCCTTGCTCAATCTGGGCCATACGTTCGGCCATGCGATCGAGGCGGATAGCGGATTCTCGGTTCTTCACGGCGAGGCGGTGGCGCTGGGAATGGCGCTCGCCTTCCGCTTCTCGGCGGAGCGCGGGCTGTGCCCGGCGGAGGAGGCGGAGCGGGTGGAGGGGCACCTCGCCGGGGCGGGGCTGCCGGTGAGGCTGGACGTCGGCACGGCGCGAAGCCTGGTCGGCCACATGGCTTCGGACAAGAAGGCGGAGGGCGGACGGATCCCGTTCATCCTGGCACGGGCTATCGGCGCGGCGTTCGTCGACCGGACGGTGGAGCTCGGCGAGGTGGAGCGGTTCCTGGAGCGGGAGCTGGGCTAATCTCCGTCGTCCCAGCGAAGGCTGGGACCCCAGGGGGTGAAGAACTCGGCGCCTTTCACCCCCTGGGGCCCCAGCCTTCGCTGGGGCGACGAGGGTGCGCCTTCGCCGGGGCGACGAGGGCGCCTTTCACCCCCTGGGCCCCTATTTGCCTAGCTCACTTCTCCCCGATCGGGTTGTCCGGGGTGAACATCAGGTCCTTCATCGCGTGGAGGTCGTTCGCCGCGGTCTGGCTGTCGAGGCGCTGGCGGTCGCGGTCGCGATATTCCTGCTCGACCCGGCCGACCTCCTCGGAATCGACGCAGAACAAGGCGAGCGCCTCGCGGCCCATGACGACCGCCGATTCGAACACCTCGCGGATCGTGCATTTGAGGTCGAGCGGCGCAAGCTCCATCAGGTGGCGGCGGTCGAAGGCGCGGACGAAGACGGCGGCCTGAGGGAAGGCCTCGAGGACCGGCTCGAGCCGGCGCGGCTGGACCTGGCCGTCGATGCAGAACAGCAGGGCCTTGGCGTCGCCGGCGCCGGCCAGGCGGAGAAGGTCGAGCCGGGTGCCGTCGCCATAATAGACCTTCATCCCGAAATCGCCCGCCACCTCGATCTGGCTCGGCTTCGAATCGATGAGGGTGACGGCGATGCCCTTGGCCATCAGCATCTGGGCGACGGTCTGGCCGAAGCGGCCGTAGCCGATGACGATCGCGCTCGCCGGCGGAGAGACTTCCGGGCCGTCGAGTCCGTCGCCGTCGTGGCGGCTGCTCCGCCGGTCGAGCCAGGCGTTGAGCTTCATCAGGAACGGAGTCGTCGCCATCGAGAGGGTGACGATGGCGCTGAACAGGCTCGCCGCCTCGGGCGCGATGATCAGCGCGCTCTGCGCGGCGGCGAACAGGACGAAGGCGAACTCGCCGCCCTGGCTTAGCAGCAGTCCGAGCTTCAGAGCCCTCCGGCTGTCCATCCGGAACGCCTTGGCGAGGCCGAACAGCACCGCCGCCTTCACGGCGACGAGGCACAAGGCCATTCCGACGACGAAGGCCGGGCGGGCCCAGATCGCGCCGAGGTCGAGCATCATCCCGACGGCGACGAAGAAGAGTCCGAGGAGGATCGAGCGGAACGGATCGATATCGGCCTCGAGCTCGTGCCGGTAGGGCGAGTCGGCGAGCATCACGCCGGCGATGAAGGCGCCGAGCGCGGTCGAGAGGTGGAGCGCCTGCATCACCGCGGCGGCGGCGAGGACGATGAACAGTCCGGCGACGATGAACAATTCGCGCTCGCTGATCCGGCCGACCAGCCGGAACAATGGATTGATGACGAACCGGCCGACGAGGACGAGTCCGGCGATCGCGCCGACCGTGTAGAGGCCGAGCTGCCAGCCGGGCGGGGCGAGCGGATCGACGGGCGCGCGCGACAGGGCGGCGATGATCGTGATCAGGGGGACGATCGACAGGTCCTGGAAGAGCAGGATCGAGAAGGCGCGCTCTCCCGACGGGGTGTTGATCGAGCCGTCCGACTGGAGGCTGGGGAGGACCTGGGCGGTGGAGGACAGAGCGAGCGGGAGGCCGATGGCGAGCGAGGCGGCGAGGCTGAATCCGGTCGCGACGAAGACGAGGCCGGTGATGGCGAGGCCGGCGAGGGTCACCTGAAGGAGGCCGAGCGCGAAGATTTCGTGGCGAAGCCGCCACAGCCGGCTCGGATGAAGCTCGAGCCCGACCAGGAAGAGGAGGAGGACGATTCCGAAATCGGCGACATGGAGCATCTCGCCGGGATTGGAGACGAGGCCGAGGCCTTGCGGCCCGACCAAAGCTCCGGCGACGAGATAGCCGAGCACCGCGCCGAGTCCGAAGCGGCGGAACAGCATGACGAACAGCATCGCCGCGCCGAGCAGGATCACGCCGTCGCGAAGGACGAGGCTGGCGGCGCCGGCGGCGGCCGAAGGCTCGTTCATCGGGGCGCTCCGGCCCGAGAGACGGCCGAGCCGGCGGCTTCGGCGGCGGCTTCGAAGGCGAGCAGGATCGAGGGGTGGCGGGCGGTGAACGGCCGGGCGTCGGCGAACAGGGCGAGGCCGGGCCAGGCGCCCGGATCGCCGCGCTCGCCCGAGAGGAAGGCGCGAAGCGAGTCCCGCGCCTCCCGAAGCTCGGCGGCGGTTCGCCCGATGGCATTGCCGCCCATCAGGGCCGCCGAAGCCTGGCCGAGCGCGCAGGCCTTCACCTCCTGCCCGAGGGCGGCGACCCGGCCTTCGCCGTCCAGGACCAGGTCGACCGCGACCCGGCTGCCGCAGACCGGCGAGCGTTTCTCGGCGCTGGCCTGCGGTGAGGCGAGGCGGCCGAGATTGGGGATATCGGAGGCGAGTCGGAGGATGTCGCGGTTGTAGAGGGCGGTCGGCACCCGGCGCCTATAGATCGAGGTTAAGGCGAGGGCCAGCGGTGCAGCCCCCCTCCCCGGACGCGGGGAGGGGGGTCAAGCTCGCCGCCAGGTCGTGCCCTGCGGACCGTCCTCGAGCAGGATCCCCTCGCCCGCCAGCTCGGCGCGGATCCGGTCGGCCTCGGCGAAGTCGCGGTTCTTCTTGGCCGCCGTGCGCGCCGCGACGAGGCCGTCGATTCGGCTGTCGCCTTCGCCCTGGAACCACTCGGCGGGGCTCGACACGAGCAGGCCCATGAGATTGGCCGACGCCCTGAGAGCCGCCGGATCGTCGAGAGCGGACAGGCGCGACAGGGCGAGCGGCGTGTTGAGGTCGTCGGCCAGAGCATCGAGAACCCCCGAATCCACCTCCCCGGGCCCGGAATCGCCCGCGGTCCGGTAGAGCCGGTCGAGGGTCGCCTTGCTCTGGGCGACGAGCGAGTCGGACCATTCGAGCGGCTGGCGGTAATGGGCGGAGAGCAGAGCGAGGCGGAGCGCTTCCCCCTTGTGGCCCTGCGCCAGCAGGTCGCCGACGGTGACGACGTTGCCGAGGCTCTTCGACATCTTCTCCGACCCGGCCATGGAGAGGAAGCCGTTGTGAAGCCAGTAGCGGGCGAGCGGAGCGCCTTCATGGGCGCAGCGGCTCTGGGCGAGCTCGTTCTCGTGGTGGGGGAAGATGAGGTCGAGGCCGCCGCCGTGAATGTCGATCGTCCGGCCGAGGTGGCGCTCGATCATCGCCGAGCATTCGATATGCCAGCCGGGGCGGCCGCGCCCCCACGGGCTGTCCCAGCCGATCATCTCGGCCGGCGAGGGCTTCCACAGCACGAAGTCGGCGGGATCCTTCTTGTACGAGGCGATCTCGACCCGGGCTCCGGCGACCATCGCGTCGCGGTCGCGCCGGCCGAGCGCGCCGTAACCGGGGTCGGCGGGGACGTGGAAGAGGACGTGGCCGTCCGCCTCATAGGCATGGCCGGTCTCGATGAGTCGGGCGATCATCGCCACCATCTCGGCCACCGTCTCGGTCGCCTTGGGCGCGATGTCGGGCGGACGGACTCCGAGCGCGCCCATGTCGGCGAGGTAGAAATCCTCGAATCGGCGGGTGACGACGGCCGGATCGACGCCTTCGGCGCGGGCGGCGTCGATGATCTTGTCGTCGACGTCGGTGACGTTTCGGGCGTAGGTCACCGCTCCGGCGCCGTGGACGTGGCGAAGCAGGCGCGAGAGGACGTCGAACACCACCGCCGGTCGGGCATTGCCGATATGGGCGCGATTGTAGACGGTCGGCCCGCAGACATACATCGTCACCCGCTTGGGATCGGCCGGCTCGAAGGCGCGCTTCTCCCGAGCCATCGTGTCGTGGAAGCGAAGCTCGATCATGCGCTGTTTCCCGTGGCGGCGGCGGCGGCGTTCGAGGGCTGGCGGTAGACCGGGTCCCTCGGGGTCCCCCGCCGCCACTCGACGAAATCGACGATCGCCCGGCCGCTCGCGTAGAGCAGGGGATAGGTGCGCGACTGCGCCATCCAGCTCGGCCGCTGAGCCTCGCCGCCGTAGATCGTGTCGTAGACCAGGTTCGCTCCGAGATAGAGCAGGGTCGCTCCGATCAGGCCCTTCACCGCTCCGAAGCCGGCGCCGAGCACCCGGTCGACCGGCCCGATCACCGAACGCCTGACCCCGCCTCCGACCCGCCGGGCGACCAGCTTGCCGATCAGGAAGACGATCCCGAAGACGAGCGCGAAGGCGAGGACCGCGGCGCCGGAGCGGGTTCCGACGAAGTCCTCGAGAGCGTTCGTCGCGGGCGTGTGGAACAGCTTCAGGAAGACGATGGCGACGATCCAGGCGGCAAGGCTCAGAACCTCTCCGACGAAGCCCTTGAACCAGCCGAAGACGAGCCCGCCGCCGACGAGAAGAAGGACGATGATGTCGAGCGCGGTCATGGCGGTGGGTGCTAACGGAGGTTTGTGTGGAGGGGAAGACGTAGACCCCCCCCTCCCTGCACGCAGGGAGGGGGACCTCACCGGCCCAGCACGTGCTCGACCAAGTCGCGGAGGGTGCGGAAGCCGTTCAGCGACAGCCCGGTCCCCTCGCCCTTCAGCGATGCCGGCACCAGCGCCCGCTCGAAGCCGAGCTTCGCCGCTTCCTTGAGCCGCAGCGCGCCGTGGGCCACCGGCCGGAGCTCGCCCGACAATGCGACTTCCCCGAAGGCCACCGCCTCGGCCGCCACCGGACGCTCGGAGAGGGCCGAGACGAGCGCCGCCGCGACCGCCATATCCGCCGCCGGATCGCTCAGCCGGTAACCGCCGGCTACGTTCAGATAGACTTCGGCGGTCGAGAAGCTCAGCCCGCACCGCGCCTCGAGGACGGCGAGGATCATCGCCAGCCGCCCCGAATCCCAGCCGACGACGGCGCGCCGCGGAGTCGCTCCGCTGGCCAGCCGGACGGTCAGCGCCTGGATCTCGACCAGCACGGGCCGCGTTCCCTCGAGGGCGGGGAAGACGACCGCCCCGGCCACCGCCTCGCCGCGGTGGGTCAGGAATAAGGCCGACGGGTTGCCGACCTCGTCGAGCCCCCCCTCCCCCATCGCGAAGACGCCGATCTCGTCGGTTCCGCCGAAACGGTTCTTGGCGGCGCGCAGGATTCGATATTGGTGGCTCCGCTCGCCCTCGAAGGACAGTACGGTGTCGACCATATGCTCGAGAACCCGGGGGCCGGCGATGGCCCCGTCCTTGGTGACGTGGCCGACCAGGACGAGCGCGCAGCCGCTTTCCTTGGCGTAGCGGATGAGCTCCCCCGCCGAGGCGCGGACCTGGCTGACCGTGCCGGGGGCGCCTTCGATCAGGTCCGAATGCATGGTCTGGATCGAATCGATGACGAGGAGCGCCGGAGCGCTTCCCTCCCCAAGCGTGGTCAATATGTCGCGGACCGACGTGGCGGCGGCGAGCCTCACCGGCGCCGAGCCGAGTCCGAGGCGCCGGGCGCGAAGGCGGACCTGGTCGGTCGCTTCCTCGCCGGAAATGTAGGCGACGGCTCCGCCGCCCTGGGCGATTCGAGCCGCCGCCTGGAGGAGGAGGGTCGACTTGCCGATCCCCGGGTCTCCGCCGATCAGGGTCGCCGAGCCGGCGACGAGGCCGCCGCCCAATGCCCGGTCGAACTCGGCTATCCCGGTCGACATGCGGGGAGGAAGCGGAACCTCCGTGTCGAGGCCGACCAGCTCGAACGCCCGGCCGCCGCCGCGCAGATTGTGCCGCGCCGCGAAGGGAGTCACCACGGCGCCCGGATCCTCGACGAGGGTGTTCCATTCGGAGCAGTCGGTGCACTGGCCCTGCCAACGCGAGGCGACCGAGCCGCAGCTCTGGCAGACGTAGCGTGTTCTCGGTTTGGCCATGGTCGAGAGGTAGCGGGGAACGGGCCGAAAGTGAAGGGTCCCATCATCCCAGCGAAGGCTGGGACCCCAGGGGGTGAAGAACGCCGATCCTTTCACCCCCGGGGGCCCCAGCCTTCGCTGGGGCGACGGTATCTCGTCACCCCTGGGGCGCAGCCTCCGCTGGGGCGGCGGTATTCCGCACGTCCCTGCGGAACAGGACTCCCTCCCCCGCATTCAATCAAAGCCAGGCGTAAGCGGGAGAGTGAGCGTGTTCATCCAGATTCGTGCCGACAATCAAATTCCCGGCGACCAGGAGCGCGACAGCCGGCTGGAGGAGCAGATCCGCCAGCGCCTCGCCCGGTTCGAGGGACGGATCACCGACGTCGAGGTCCACGTCTCCGACGTCAACGGCCCGAGAGGCGGGAATGCCGATATGCGCTGCTCGATCGAGGCGCGGGTCAACGGAATCCCGCCCGTCGCGGCGGTCGACGAAGGCAATGACGTCGAGCGGGCGGTCATCGGCGCCGCCAAGAAGGTGGTTCGGGCGCTCGATCATCAGCTCGGCAAGCTCTCGGACCGGCGCTGAACGGCGAATGGGGACAGTAACTATTTTCCGCTCGCCAGCCGCGGCGGGGACAGGCATGCGTCGGGAAAATAATTACCATCCCCAGGTCCCCGCCCGATGATCCGAGTCGCCAGCTACAATATGCGAAAGGCGATCGGTACCGACCGGCGACGGCGGCCCGAGCGCACCTTGGAAGTGCTTCGCGAGCTCGATGCGGACGTGATCGCGCTCCAGGAGGCGGACCGCCGATTCGGAACTCGGGCGAGCGCCATCCCGCTCCACATGATCGAGGAGCATAGCGACTATAAGCCGGTGCCGCTCGAAGCGCGCGACGGAAGCCTCGGCTGGCACGGCAATGCGCTCCTGGTGAGGAAGTCGGTGGAGATCGTCCACAAGGAGCTCGTCCATCTTCCCTCGCTCGAGCCGCGCGGGGCGGTGATGGCCGATCTCCGGCTCGGCGGCGAGGCGCTCCGGGTGGTCGGGATGCACCTCGATCTCTCCGGCCTGTGGCGCCGGCGCCAGGCCAATGCGATCCTCCACCATATCGCGAGCCGAGACTGCGCGATGCCGAGCGTCCTGATGGGCGACTTGAACGAATGGAGCGCCCAGGGCGGCTGCCTTCGCGACTTCGGCCACCAATTGAGCTTCGCCCAGTGCGGACGAAGCTTCCACACCCGCCGCCCGGTCGTCCAGCTCGACCGGATCATGGTGACGCGCGAGCTCGCCGTGGTCGAATGCGGGGTCCACCAGAGCGCCGCGGCGCGCAAGGCGAGCGACCATTTCCCGGTCTGGGCGGTGCTCGAGGGGGCTTGAGGTAAAGAGGGGTGGTGAATGGCCCGTCGTCCCAGCGGAGGCTGGGACCCCAGGGGGTGATGAACGCGGTGCCTTTCACCCGCTGGGGCCCCAGCCTTCGCTGGGGCGACGGGAATCAGCCGCCCGCGTCCACCGACGCATTCCCCGCCGGCTCCGGCTCGGGCGAAGGGGTCTCGCTCTTCTTGTCCAGCTCCAGCCAGTCGCGCGGCTCGAGCCGGTAGATCATGTCCATCACCTCGAACTCGAGCCCGCCGGCCTGGTTGCTGGAACCGTTCCACAGAGCGACGACTCCGCTTTTCAGCGCCGGATCGAACATGATCAGCGAGCGGTAGCCCTTCACCCCGCCGCGATGGGCGATGATCCGGTGGCCGGCATAATCGTAGATCCGCCAGCCGAGCCCGTAGCTGGCGGTGTGGAGCCGCTCGCGGAACTTGCGCATCCGGCCGAGCTCGCCCGGGGTTCGGACCAGCGCGGTCTGGACCGCTTCGAGGGCCCTTGGCGGGATCACCTTGGGCGACAGGCCCATCTGCGCCTGCATCCAGATGGCGAGATCCAGAATGGAGCTGTTGACCCCGCCGGCGGCGGGCACGCGGTAATAGGAGTCGCTGACTTCCACCGGCTTCGACTTGCGGCTCCCGGCATAGGGCCGCGCCCAGCTCGGCGCGGTGACCAGGGCGTTGCGGTTCATCGAGGCGGAACGCATTCCGAGCCGGGCGAAGAGCCGCTCCGTCACCGCCTGCTCGTAGCTCTTTCCGGTGACCTTCTCGACGATTTCCGACGCCGTGTCGTAGGCGACGTTCTGATAGGCCCAGCAGGTGCCGGGGGAGCAGGCCGCGCCGACCTGGGCGAGCGCGCCGCGAAGGAGATGCGGGTCGACCCCGTCCTCGAGCTTGGGATCGTTGGCGTGGCCGGGCAGGCCGAGCCGGTGCGACAGCAGATCGGCGACGGTGGCGCGATATTCGTCCCCGGCCGGAAGCCGAAGGCTGGTCTGGTAGCGGGCGATCGGGTCCGAGAGCGACACCTTTCCTTCCGCCGCGAGGGTGGCGACCATGTCGGCGGCGACCCCTTTCGAGACCGAGGCCCAGCGGAACAAGGTGTTGGGCGTCACCGGATCGCCGCTTCCCGCGACGGTTTCGCCATAGCCCTTGAGGAAGCGGATCTGGCCGCCTTCGACCACTCCGACGGCGAGGCCGATCATGCTCTGGCTCTGCATCAGCGCCTGGAGCCGGCGGTCGAGCCGGGCATAGTCGACGACGCTGTCCTTGGCCTGCTGGCGGTCGGCGATCCGCGACAGCTCCGCGTCGGTGATCCCGACCTTGGGCGGGGCGGCGGCCGGGCCGCTGACCCTGACATGGGTGGCGGCCCACAGAGCGAAGAGCAGGAGCACGGCCAGGCCGGCCGCGAAGACGAACTTCCTTGTCAGCGAACGACTCCCCGCCCCCGCGGTTGCAAACGGGCCGGCGCACGCGCCGGCCCGGGTTCGATCACAAGCTTACCAAATCCTGATCCGCTGTTCAGGGGGCAGGTAGAGCTTTCCGTCGCGAACGTTGAACGCCTGGTACCAGGCGTCGAAGTTGCGGACGACGTTCGGGCGAAGCTGGCCCGGCGTATGCGGATCGGTGGTGAGCTGCTGCTGGAGCGCCGCCTCCCGCGTCTTCTGGCGCCACACCTGGCCGAAGCCGAGGAAGAAGCGCTGATCGCCAGTATAGCCGTCGATCACCCGGTCGGGCTTGCCGTGGAGCGACATCTTGTAGGCGTCGTAGGCGATGGCGAGGCCGGCGAGGTCGGCCATGTTCTCGCCCAAGGTCAGCTCGCCGTTGACGTGGCTTCCGGAGATCGGCTCGTAGGCGCCATATTGCTTGACGACGTTCGCGGTCATCGCCTCGAAGCGCTTGACGTCCTGCGGAGTCCACCAGTCGGAGAGATTGCCGCGCGGATCGAACTTGCGGCCCTGATCGTCGAAATGGTGGCTGATCTCGTGGCCGATGACGGCGCCGATCGCGCCGTAATTGACCGCCGGATCGGCATTGGGATCGAAGAAGGGCGGCTGAAGGATCGCGGCCGGGAAGACGACCTCGTTCATCAGCGGGTTGGCGTAGGCGTTCACCGTCTGCGGGGACATGCCCCACTCGCTCCGGTCGACCGGCTTGCCGATCTTGGCGAGCTGCCGGTTATATTCGAAGGTCCGGGCGCGAAGCGCGTTGCCGAGCGCATCGCCGGGGACGATCTGGAGCGCGCTGTAATCGCGCCACTTGTCGGGGTAGCCGATCTTGGGCGTGAAGGCGGCGAGCTTGGCGCGCGCCTTGACCTTGGTCTCCGGCGACATCCATTCCAGAGCGGCGAGGTGGCGGTCCATCGACGCGATCAGGTTGCGGACCAGCTCGTCCGCCTTCGCCTTCGCGTCCGCCGGGAAATAGCGCTGGACGTAGAGCTGGCCGACGGCCTCGCCCATCGAACCGCCGACCAGGTCGACTCCGCGCTTCCAGCGATCCTTGAGCTGCGGCGTGCCGGAAAGCACCTTGCCGTTGAAGGCGAAGCTTTCGTCGACGAACGCCTTGGGGAGCATTCCCGCCGAGCTCGCGAGCGTGTGGAAGGTCAGATAGTCGCGCCAGGTCTGGATCGGCTCGGACTGGACGAGCTTGGCGGCGCCGGCGAGCGCGCTCGGATTGGCGACGATCACCTGCGGCTGGCCGGAGAGGCCGGCGGCCTGCAGATAGGTGGGAAAGTCGAAGCCGGGCATCGACTGCGCCATCTGCGCCGCGTTCATCGGGTTGTAGAGCTTCTCGAACTGGCGCTGCTGCACCCGGGTCCAATGGGCCTGAGCGATCTTCTTCTCGAGGTCGTAGATGCGCTGGGCGCGGCCTTCCGGATCGGAGAGGCCGGCGAGGCGGAGCATGTTGCCGATATGCTGGACGTATTTGGTCCGCACCTCGGCGAACTTGGGCTTGCTCTCGTCGAGATAATAATCGCGGTCGGGAAGGCCGATTCCGCCCTGGCCGAGATAGACCGAATAGAGGCTGTTGTCCTTCAGGTCCTGCTCGACGCCGGCGCCGAAGGGCGTGCTGATCCCCATCCGGTTCGCCTCGCCGAAGAAGCGGGCGAGGTCGGTCGGGTTCTGGATCGCGTTGATCTTGGCGAAATAGGGCTGAAGCGGGGTCAGGCCCTTCGACTCGATCGAGGCCTCGTCCATGAACGAGGCGTATAGGTCGCCGACCTTCTGGGCGTTGCTGCCCGGCGCGCCCTTGGTCCGAGCCGCGGCCTCGATGATCTCGCGGGTCCGGCTGTCGGAGAGGTCGCGAAGGATGCCGAAGCCGCCCCAGCTCGATTTGTCGGCGGGGATGACCGTGTTCCGGTCCCAGGTGCCGTTCACATAATTGTAGAAGCTGTCGCCCGGGTTGACGCTCTTGTCCATGCCGGCGAGGTCGACTCCCCAGGCGCCGAGCTGCGGCTTGGCGTGGGCCGAGTGCGAGGCGGCGTTGGGCGCGGCGCGCCTTGCCGCCGGCTTATGCGCCGGAGCGGCGAGAGCGGCGGTCGCGGCAAGCGCGGCGGTGGCCGCGCCGCAAAGCACTATCTTCTTGATCATGTTGGATTAATCCCCACCGGTAGGTTGATGCGCGCGGCAATACAGCGCGCAAGCCCGGTTGGGAAGTGGGGAGGTGCGCTTAGCGCCCCTTAGGCGATCGAGCGGACCACCTCGAGCTTCACCCGGGCACGGCCGCTTCCGACCATGTTGATCTGACGCGCGGCGCCGAGCGAGACGTCGATAAGCCGGCTGTGGACGAAGGGTCCGCGGTCGTTGACCCGGACGATGACGCTGCGGCCGTTGGAGAGGTTGGTAACCCGGAGCCGGGTTCCGAGCGGAAGAGTGCGGTGGGCGGCGGTGAGGCCCTCGGCGTCGAAGCGCTCGCCGCTGGCGGTCCGGTTGCCCTGGAGCTCGCGGCCGTAATAGCTCGCCTCGCCCTGGCCCGCCGACTCGAACGCCTGCTCGACCGACTCGACCTTCTTCGACATGACCGGACCGTCCTCGCCCGGAAGCGAGGCGATGACGTCCTGGAGCATCTCGATACGCGGAGCGACGGGCGCCTCGCCGGCGACGGCGTGGGTCGGCGCCGAGCTCAGCATCGCGGCGACGGCAAGCGCGACAGCACGCGGCAGGCCCTGACGGCGCAGGCGAGTGATGGTCATGTTCGAAGCCCCTCAGCGTTCGTTTCGAGGGTCGGGTTAGCCGGGACAGGTGAACGAGTCCTGTTCGTTACGGCGACGCGTGGGAGTCGCGGGACGAGCCGATCGGGCGCGAATGGAACTTCCTGACGGCTCGACAGCACGTTTTCGGCCTGCCACGGTTCCGGCGATGCGCGAGAAAGAGCTTCGGCTGGCCCTCATCTGCTATGGCGGGATCAGCCTCGCGGTCTACATGCACGGGATCACCAAGGAGGTCTGGCACCTCGCCCGGGCAAGCCGCGCCTACCATTCGCTCGAACCGGAAAATGACGGCACGGAAAGCGTTTACCGCGCGCTCCTCGAAAGCCTGGCGGGCGAATGCGGACTCGAGCTTCGGGTCCTGGTCGACATTTTGACCGGGGCGAGCGCGGGCGGGATCAACGCCATCTTCCTGGCCGAGGCGATCGCCGCCGGACGCTCGCTCGACCCGCTCACCGACCTCTGGCTGGAGACCGCCGACGTCGACCGGCTGCTCGACCCGGAAGTGAGCGCCGTTTCCCGAGTCGCCAAGGCCGCCGCGGTGCCCTTCGCCTGGGCATTGTCGAGGAAGCGGGGCGGAACCGTCGACCTGACCGTCGAGCCCGGCCATCGCGGCGAGGTCCGCGCCAAGCTCGCCAATTTCGTGCGCGCCCGCTGGTTCGCCCCGCCGTTCAGCGGGTCGGGCTTCACCGAGCTGCTGCTCGGCGCCTTCGACGCGATGACGGCCGGAGCGCCCGGCCCGCCGCTGCTGCCGGACTACCAGCCGCTCGACCTGTTCGTCACCGTGACCGACTTTCACGGCCATCCCGAGCGGCTCCGGCTCCACTCGCCGGAGGAGGCGGCGGAGCGCGAGCATCGCCTCACCCTCTCCTTCCGCAAACCCGCCGGCGCCCAATGCGGCCTCGCCGACTCGGCCGAGCTGGTCTTCGCCGCACGAGCGACGGCGAGCTTCCCGGGCGCCTTCCCGCCGTTCCGGATCGGCGAGCTCGATTCCGTCCTTGCCCAGCGGGGACAGGCCTGGCCGGGCCGGGAGGCCTTCGTCCACCGGGTCCTTCCCCGCCATGCCGCGGCCGGAGCCGCCGAGTCGGCGGTGCTGATCGACGGATCGGTGCTCGCCAACGCCCCCTTCCGGCCAGCGATCAGGGCGCTTCGAAGCCGCCCGGCGCGGCGCGAGGTGGACCGCCGCTTCGTCTACATCGATCCCAAGCCGGGCGGACGCTCGGTCCGCCTCACCGACCGGGCGGCAAGCGATCCGCCGGGCTTCTTCGCCACCATCTTCGGCGCCCTGTCCGACATTCCGCGCGAGCAGCCGATCCGCGACAATCTCGAGGCGATCGAGGGACGCACCGCGCGGATCCGCCGGTTGAGCCGGATCGTCGAGGCGATGCGTCCGGAGGTCGAGGCCGCCATCGAGCGGACGTTCGGCTCAACCTTGTTCCTGCTGCGGCCGACGGCCAAGCGCCTGGCCGCCTGGCGGGCCAAGGCGCAGGACGTGGCGGCGCGCGAGGCGGGGTTCGCCTATGCCGCCTACGGCCAGCTCAAGCTTTCCGCCGTGGTCGAGGAGATCGCCGACTCGCTGTCCGGCGGCGACTCCGCCGAGCGCTCCGACCATGACCGGATCCGCCAGTCGGTATGGGAGGCGGTTCGCGCCCGCGGCCTCGCCGACCCGGCGGCGATGACCGCGGCGGGCGCGCGGCCGGACGTCGTCCTGTTCCTGCGCTCGTTCGACCTGTCCTTCCGGATCCGCCGGCTGCGCTTCCTCGCCCGGCGGGTCGGCGCGCTCGAGGCGGCTTCGGAGTCGGCCCGGCAGGCGGTCCGGCCGGCGCGCGAGGCGGTCTATGAACTGCTCGCCCGTTACGAGGAGCGCCGGGAGCCGCGGACGCTCGTCGATCCCGCGTCGGACGCGGCCGAGGCAATGGCCGCGTTAGCCGAGCGGCTCGCTCTGCGCGAGACGGACGACATCGCGGACGAGCGCCTGACCGGGGTTCTGGCGGCGCTGCCCAAGCCGGAGCGGCGGGCGATCATCCTCGCCTATCTCGGCTTCCCCTTCTACGACGTCGCCACCCTTCCCTTGCTCCAGGGCGAGGGGCTGGACGAGTTCGATCCGATCAAGGTCGACCGCATTTCGCCCGACGACGCGACCGCGATCCGATCCGGCGGCGCCGAGGCGACCTTGAAGGGCGTGCAGTTCAACAGCTTCGGCGCCTTCTTCAGCCGGGCCTATCGCGAGAACGACTATCTTTGGGGGCGGCTTCACGGCGCGGACCGGCTGATCGACATCGCCGCCTCCGCGCTTCCCGACGGCGCCCACCTCCCGCCCGGCCTCGTCGCCCGGCTGAAGCGCGAGGCCTTCCGGGCGATATTGGCGGAAGAGAAGACAAGGCTGACCGCCATCCCCGGACTGTTCGAACAACTTGCCGTGGAGATCGGCTAGAGCGTTCCCCCTCTCCGCGTGGAGGAGAGGGCGGGGGGTGAGGGGGGTCGGAGCCCGAGCTTCTCGCCAGCCGCCGAGCCCCCTCTCCCTACCTTCTCCCCACGGGGAGAGGGTTTCTGTTCCAGGCGGTTGCGCCCGGTCCCGGGGCGCCATAAGCATGGCGGAGGGAGGCCGAACATGCAGTTTCTGAAGACCCTGTTCTGGGTTGTTCTGACGGTGATCCTGGTTCTCTTCGCCAAGGCGAACTGGTCGCCGGTGACCCTTCGCCTGTGGGGCGGTCTGGAAGCCGACGTCAAGCTTCCGGTGCTAATCCTGTTCGCCTTCCTGCTCGGCTTTCTCCCGACCTTCATCCTCTACCGCGCCCGGCTCTGGTCGCTCCGTCGCCGATTGGAGCCGGCCGAGCGAAGCGCCGTCCCCGCGCCGACCGGTGCCGGAGCGCCGGTCGCGGTCAGCAACAGCCCGGAGAGCCGGGTCGCCACGGACAATCCGGCCTGGCCGGCGGCATGAGCAGCCCGGTCTTCGTCGCCATCGACACGCCGGATCTGGAACGGGCGAGGACGATCGCCGCGCGGGTTCGAAAGCATGTCGGCGGGATCAAGCTCGGGCTCGAATTCTTCTGCGCCAACGGCCATCGCGGAGTCCGCGACATGGCCGAGATCGGCCTTCCGATCTTCCTCGACCTGAAGCTCCACGACATCCCCAATACGGTTGGAAAGGCGATCCAGGCGCTTCGTCCGCTCGAGCCGGCGATCCTCACCGTGCACGCCGGCGGGGGCCGAGCGATGCTGGAGGATGCCAAGGCCGCCGCTCCGGCCGGAACGAGGGTGGTGGCGGTCACCGTCCTCACCAGTCTCGACCGCGAAGACCTCGAGGCGACCGGGATCGGCGCCGATCCCCACGCCCAGGTCGAGCGGCTGACCGGGCTCGCCCGCGAGGCCGGGCTCGACGGCGTGGTCTGCTCCGGCAACGAAGTCGCCGCCGCCAAGCGGCTCTGGCCGGCCGGCTTCTTCGTCGTCCCGGGGGTGAGGCCGGAAGGCGGCAGCGTGGGGGACCAGAAGCGGGTGATGACTCCTCGAGCCGCCCTCGACGCCGGAGCCTCGATCCTGGTCGTCGGCCGTCCGATCACCCAGGCCGAGGACCCCGACCAGGCCGCCCGGGCGATCGAGGCGACGCTGTAGGCGCCGTTCCTGTTCAGGGGAAAGTCGTCACCCCGGACTTGATCCGGAGTCCACCTCGCTTGCAGCCAACGCGAGAAGAAGGTGGATGCCGGATCAAATCCGGCATGACGAACACTGGTCAATTCCGCGGGCCCGGGCTTCCGCCGCGGCTTGCGGTGATGCGCCCGCCGCCTTATCCGCCCCCGCCAAGGAGACCCCGATGAGCTGGCTCAACCGCGTCCGCAATTCCATCCCGTTCCTGCCCAAGCGCGAGACGGCGGAGACGCTGTGGCACAAGTGCCGCCAGTGCGGGGCGATGATCTTCACCCGCGAGTGGGAGGAGAACGGCTTCGTCTGCCCGCGCTGCGACCATCACGACCGGATCGGTCCCCGGGTGCGCTTCGAGCAGATCCTCGACCCCGGCTATTCGATGCTCGCTCCGCCCCAGGTGAAGGAGGATCCGCTCCGCTTCCGCGATTCCAAGCGCTATACCGACCGGCTGAAGGCGGCCCGCACGCAAACCGGCGAGACCGACGCCCTGCTCAACGCCCGGGGGAGGATCGACGGCCGCAAGGCGGTGGTCGGAGTCCAGGACTTCGCCTTCATGGGCGGATCGATGGGCATGGCGGTGGGCGCCGCCTTCGTCGACGGAGCGCGCGCCGCGATCGCGGAACGCTGCCCCTACGTCATCTTCACCGCCGCCGGCGGGGCCCGCATGCAGGAGGGAATCCTCTCGCTGATGCAGATGCCCAAGACGACGGTGGCGATCTCCGAGCTCAAGGAAGCCGGCCTGCCCTACATCGTCGTCCTCACCGACCCGACGACCGGCGGGGTCACCGCCTCCTACGCGATGCTCGGCGACCTCCAGATCGCCGAGCCGGGCGCGCTGATCGGCTTCGCCGGCCAGCGCGTGATCGAATCGACGATCCGCGAGAAGCTTCCCGAAGGCTTCCAGCGCGCCGAATATCTGCTCGCCCACGGGATGATCGACATGGTCGTTCACCGCAAGGACCTGAAGGAGCGGCTCGCCCAGCTGATCGATTATCTGCTTCCCGACGAGAAGGCGGCGGCGTGAGCGGCGATAAGCCCTCTCCCCTCCGGGGAGAGGGTTGGGAGAGGAGAAGTCACGATACGGCGATGGTGAGTCCGGACCCCCCCTCTCCCCGGCCCTCTCCCCGGAGGGGAGAGGGAGGCAGGTAATGGACCGCGCCGTCTCCTCCGATCCCGCCGTGCAGCGCCAGCTCGACCGCCTCGCGACCCTGTCGCCGGGCGCGGACATTCTCGGGCTCGAGCGGATCTCGGCGCTGCTGGAGCGCCTCGGCCATCCCGAGCGCCGGCTTCCGCCGGTCTTCCACGTCGCCGGAACCAACGGCAAGGGCTCGACCTGCGCCTTTTTGCGCGCCGCGATCGAGGCGGCCGGGCTCACGGCGCACGTCTATACCAGTCCCCACCTCGTCCGCTTCAACGAGCGTATCCGGATCGCCGGCCGTCTGATCGCGGACGAGCTTCTGGCGGAGCTTCTAACCGAGGTGCTCGACCGCGGCGCCGATATCGGGGCGAGCTTCTTCGAGACGACGACCGCCGCCGCTTTCCTCGCCTTCGCCAGGATCCCGGCCGACGCCTGCGTCGTCGAGGTCGGCCTCGGCGGGCGGCTCGACGCGACCAACGCCATCCCCGCGCCCGCCGTGTGCGGGATCGCCCAGCTCGGCCTCGACCACCAGCAGTTCCTCGGCGACCGAATCGAGGACGTCGCGGCCGAGAAGGCGGGAATCGCCAAGCGCGGCGTTCCGCTCCTGACCCAGGATTATCCCGACAGCCTCGCCGGCCGGATCGCCGAAGCCGCGGCGGCGGCCGGAGCGACATGGCTTCCGAGGGGCGGACGCTGGGACTCCACGGCCGATGGCGGGCGGCTTCGGTATCGGGACGCGCGGGGCGCCCTCGACCTCCCCCTCCCCCGCCTGCCGGGCGATCACCAGGCGATGAACGCCGGCCTGGCGGTGGCCATGCTCCGTCATCAAAGCGCGATCGCCGTCCCGGACTCGGCGCTCGCCGCGGCCATGGAAAAAGCGGTCTGGCCGGCGCGGCTCCACAGGCTTTCCGACGGCCCGCTCCACCGCCTTCTTCCGCCGGGAGCGGAGCTGTGGCTGGACGGCGGACACAATCCCGCCGCCGCCCGCGCCGTCGCCGACCATTTCCGCGCCGACCTGCCGGAGGGCAGGCCCTTCCACCTCGTCTTCGGGCTTCTCGCGAACAAGGATGCGACGGGGGTATTGGAGCCCTTCGCCGGGCGCGCGACGAGCCTTCGCGCCGTGCCCGTGCCCGGTCACCCGCATCACCGCCCGGACGATGTCGCCGCCCTTGCCCGCCGACTTGGGATCGATGCCTCCGCCGCCGACGATCCGGAGGCGGCGCTGCTCGCCATCGGGCGTCTCGCCAAGCGCGGTCCGCCGCCGGTCGTCCTGATCATGGGCTCGCTCTACCTCGCCGGGGAGGTGCTGCGCGCCAACGGTCAGCCGCCCGACTGACCGTCAGGCTGCGGCCGGCGCCGGCTCGCCCTCGGCGATCTCGGTCTCGTCGTCCTCGCTCTTGGGCTGGCGCGCCGTCTCGACGACGAAGCCCTTTCGCCACAGCAGCCAGAGCAGAAGAAGGCCAGGGAGAGCGACCAGCATGGTCATGATCCAGAAGCCGAACCAGCCGAGCTTTTCGGCCGCGATTCCCGCCGGCGAGGACAGCCAGGTCCGCCCCACCGCCGCCGCCGAGGACAGAAGCGCGAACTGGGTCGCGGTGTAGGCGAGGTTCGAAAGGCCCGAAAGGTAGGTGACGAAGACGGTAAGGCCCATTCCGCTGGTGACCTGCTCGGTCGAGACCGCGAGGGTGAGCCACAGGTTCGAATGGCCCTTCAAGGCGAGGATGGCGAACATGAGGTTGCTCACCATCATCAGGACGCCCGAGGCGAACAGGGCGCGGCCCATTCCGAGCCAGGCCATGAAGGGCGGAGCGAGCGCCACGCCGATCAGCAGGCCCCAGAAGCCGACGCCCTTGTTGATGACGATGAACTCGGTATCGCTGAAGCCCAGATCGACGATCATCGGATTGAGCATGATCTGACCCATCGCGTCGCCGAGCTTGTAGATGAGGACGAACAGAAGGATGAGGAGGGCGCCGCGGCGGCGCAGGAACTCGCGGAACGGCCCGATCACCGTAACCTTCAGATACTCGCCGAAGCCGTGCACATGCTCCCTCGCCAGCACCTTGTCGTGGAGCCCCCGCCCCGCCCAGAGCGCCGCCAGGGCGCCGGGAATGACGCACAGGCCGGTCAGGCCGTAACCCTGCGCCCATCCCAGCCCCATTCCCTCGGGCGAGGCGAGGAAGATCGTTCCCACCCCTGCCGCGAGATAGCCGATCTTGTAGCCGAACTGGTTGCTCGCCGTTCCGTGGGGAAGCTCCTCGTCGGGAAGGATCTCGATCCGGTAGGCGTCGATGACGATGTCCTGGGTCGCTCCCAGGAAGGCGGTTGCGATCGCCCAGAAGGCGAAGGCGCCGAGATGATGGGCGGGATCGCTCGCGCCGAGCATCCAAACCGAGCCGAACAGAAGCGCCTGGATGAAGAAAAGCCAGGCCCGCCTCTGGCCGAAGAGGCCGGTGAGGACCGGCAGCTTCACCCGGTCGATGAACGGCGCCCAGAGGAATTTCAGGGTATAGGGCGTGGTGAGGCCGACGGCGAAGCCGATCGTCTTCTTGTCGATCCCGACCTTGGTCAGCCAGAAGGCCATCGTCCCCAGCAGCAGGGAGAGCGGAAAGCCGCTCGAAATGCCAAGCAGGAGGGCCGCCATCGGCCTCGGCCGCAGATAGGGCGAGACGGTCTCGACGAAAGTGCGCCGGGGGCGGCGGGCGGCGGGGACGGCTTCGTTCATCCGTACCTTCTAGCGGGTCATTCGCCGCCGCAAAGCCCTCGCGTTGACGGGCGGAGGCTGATGCCTTGCCTTATCGCCCCGACCGACGCACCCTTCGGCCATGGACATGCCGGCCCGCCAACGCCCCACCGAGGGCCAGCTCGCCCTCGCCGCCCGAATCGCCCGCGGCGAAAGCAGCCATGGTGAAGGGATCGCGACGGTTCCCGCCTCCGTCTACACCGATCCGGTACGGTTCGAGGCGGAGAAGGCGCGGATCTTCCGCTCCGGCCCGCAGGTCGCCGCCCCTTCCGCGCTGCTTCCGCGGCCCAACATGGCGGTGGCGCATGACGGGTTCGGAATGCCCCTGCTCCTCGCGCGCGACAAGGCCGGCAAGGCGCACGTCTTCTTCAACGTCTGCCGGCATCGCGGAACCCGGCTGGTCGAGGGCGAGGAGACGGTCTGCGCGCCGAGGATCGTCTGCCCCTATCACGCCTGGTCCTACGCGCTCGACGGCCGCCTGGCGGGACTTCCGCGGCCGGACACCTTCCCGGGCCTCGACAAGGCCGCGCACGGGCTCGCCGAGCTTCCCTCCCTGGAATCGGGAGGCCTGATCTGGTTCGCGCGCGACCCCGCCGCCGATTTCGCCGACGCCTCGTCCCTCGCGCCCGAGTTCGACGCCTTCGGCCTCGCCGGCCACCATCTCTACCGGCGCCGAGTCCATGACGTACCGGCCAATTGGAAGCTGATCATGGACGCCTTCCAGGAGAGCTATCACGTCCAGAGGCTCCACGCGCCGACCATCGCGCGCTTCTTCGCCGACGGGGTCTCCGCCGTCGACACGGTCGGGATCCACCAGCGCTCGGCGGTCGGGCGGACCGACCACATGGCCGGGATCGACCATGGCGACTGGACGGCTCTTCGCTCGGTGATCACCTTCGCCTACCAGCTCTTTCCCGGGACGATCATGATCATGAGCCCGGATTATGTGAACATCATGGTTCTGATGCCCCAGTCGGTCGGGCGGACCCTGGTCGAGGACTTCATGCTGATCCCCGAGCCGCCCAAGACCGCGGAGGAAGAGGATCATTGGGCGCGAAGCTGGGCGCTGCTCGACGAGGGCGTGTTCGGCGGCGAGGATTATCGCGCGGCGGCCTTGGGGCAGCAGGGGCTGGAGGCGGGGGTTCTGGAGGAACTGACGCTCGGCACGCTGGAGAGCGGGATCCGCTACTTCCACGACCAGGTCGAGAAGGCCTTGGGCTAGCACCGTCGTCCCGGCGAAGGCCGGGACCCCAGCGGGTGAAGTCCTCGGCGCCTTTCACCCCCTGGGGCCCCAGCCTTCGCTGGGGCGACGAGTTGCCTCCCTTCCCCTAACCCGTCCCGGTTTCCACGGAGGGGGATTCGTCGGTGTACAGGCTCAGGCCGGCCGGGAGCCGCTTCACCCTGTGGCCCTGGAGCTTTCGGTCCAGGGTCTCCAGGGCGTTCTTGAGCATCTTGCCCGAATAGGGCTTGGCGAGGCAGCCGATTCCGACGTTGCGCGCCTCGATCGGGCAATTGGCGGTGCAGAACAGGACCGGCACCCCTTTCGCCGTCGCGGCCCGGGCGACGTCCATCCCGTCGCCGTCGCCGCTTAGCTTGATGTCGGAGAGGACGAGGTCGATCGGTCCCTCCTCGCCGAGCACTCGAACCGCGTCGGCGAGATTGTCGACCGTCGCGACCACCTCATAGCCGCAGTCGCGAAGCAGATGCTCGTTGTCGAACGCGACGAGCGGCTCGTCCTCGACGATGACGATTCGGCGTATCGCCCTTTCGCGTTTCCCGAACAGCATATATGCGCTTGTCGCCCCCTCTCGATCCTTGTGCTGGCGTAACGAGCGACGGGGACGACGGTGCCGAGCGGCGCCCTTCGGCTGGGCGCAAATTTCCGCCCGTCCGGCTTCAGCCCTGGAGAATGTGAGTGCCCCCGCCCAAGAATCCTTCGAGCAGAGCCGAAGTCGCGCCGAGGGAAGGCCAGCGCATCGCCAAGCTGCTCGCTCGCGCCGGGATCGCCTCGCGCCGGGAGATCGAACGGATGATCGAGGAGGGCCGGATCGCCATCGGCGGGGCCGTCGTGGAAACGCCGGCGACCCTCCTCGCCTCGCTCCATGGAGTCACGGTCGACGGCAATCCGGTCGCGGCGCCCGCTCCGGCGCGCCTGTTCCGCTACCACAAGCCGGCCGGGCTTCTCACCACGGAGCGCGATCCGAGGGGGCGCCCCACCATCTACGACCGGCTGCCCGCGGGCCTTCCCCGGGTGATGCCGGTCGGCCGGCTCGACCTCAACACCGAGGGCCTGCTCCTCCTCACCACCGACGGCGAGCTCAAGCGCCAGCTCGAGCTTCCCTCTTCCAAGGTGGAGCGCACCTATCGCGCCCGAGCCTTCGGGGACATCACCCAGGACCGGCTCGAGAGCCTGATCGAGGGGATCGAGATAGACGGAATGCGCTACGGCCCGATCGACGCCAACATGGAGCGCCGCACCGGACGCAACGTGTGGATCGAGATGCGCCTCACCGAAGGCAAGAACCGCGAGGTCCGCCGGGTGCTCGAGCATCTCGGCCTGCAGGTCTCGCGCCTCATCCGCATCGCCTACGGTCCCTTCGTCCTCGCCGATTTGCCGGCGGGCGCGGTCGACGAGGTCAGGCAGCACGATTTGGTGGCGTTCCGGAAGGGGATGAACAATGCTTCCCCACGGGCGCGTGCGGAGGGGGACCGCCCGAAGGGGGGTGGACGCGCAAGCGCGCCGCCGCAGGGCGGTTCTCGCCCGAACCCGCGAGTTCAGCGGCGCAGACCCCTCGATCCCCCTTCGGGCGGGCCCCCTCCCCGGCCGAAGCCCGGTAGGAACTGAAGGCATGCGCATCATCGCGGGCCGGTGGCGGGGGAGGCCGCTCGTCGCGCCTCCCGGCGACTCGACCCGCCCCACCGCCGACCGGGTCCGCGAAGCCTTGTTCTCGATGCTCGCGAGCCGGCTCGGCACGTTCGAGGGGCTCCGGGTCGCCGACCTTTTCGCCGGCTCGGGAGCGCTCGGGCTGGAAGCCCTGTCGCGCGGCGCGGCGCACTGCACGTTCGTCGAGACCGACCGGGCCGCGCTCGACGCCGTCCGCCGCAACGTCGCCGCGCTCGGCGCGGACGCCGACATCTTGGCCGGCTCGGCGCTCCACGTCAGGCTGCCCGGCCCGCTCGACCTCGCCTTTCTCGATCCGCCCTACCGGAGCGGCGACGCCGCGGCCGTCCTGCCCCTCCTGCCGCTCGCGCCCGGAGCCTTCGCAAGCGTCGAAACGGCGCGCGACGAGCCGGCCGCCGCCGACGGGTTCGAGGAGGAATCGACCCGGGTGCACGGCAAGGCGCGGATCACCCTGCTTCGGCGCGCGACGTGAGCGGAAGCGAGCGGCTGGCGGAAGCCCGGGTTCACCAGGCCGAAGGACGGATCGCCGAAGCCCTCGCCGAAGCCTGGTCGGTCCTGGACCGGGATGAAGATGACCGGGAAGCGAAGTCGCTGATCGCCGATCTCCTGCGCCATCATCCCGACTCGGCGCCGATCGAGCGGCGCGCGGACCTTGCCCGGCTGCTCGTCGATCCCGCGATCGAACCCGCCATAGTCGCCCGTGCCGCGTGGCGCCTCCTGTCGAGGGAGGGAGAGCCGATCGCCGAGCTCGGCCCCGACCCCGCCGCTCTGGCGGAGTGGGCCGAGGCCGATCCGCTGGCATTCCGATTGCTCGAGGAAAGCCCCGTCACGGTGCCCGAAGCGGAGCGCGCGCTGACCGGCCTTCGGCGCTGGCTGCTTCTGTCGCGCGCCTGGCCCGACTTTCCCCGGCTGACCGCCGCCCTCGCCGTCCAGGCGGCCTCGAACGGCGGCGCATGGCTGATCGAGGCGGACGAGCGGGCGAGGCTCGATTCCGAGCCCGACGCTTCCGTCGTCGCAGCCTACGTCCCTCCGCCACCTCCGGCGCAGGCACATTCGGCCTTCGCGGATCCGGTGACCGAGTCGGTCGCCGACCAGTATCGCCAATGGCCCTATCCCGCCTGGTCGCGGGTCACGCCGCCGGAGCCGACGACCGTGCCCGGCTGGGTGGAAGCGCTCGACTTCGGCCGTCCCTCCGGCCTTCCCGTCGAGGCCGACCTGCTCGTCGCCGGCTGCGGCACCGGCCGCGAGGCCGCCTTGTGGGCGCTTCGTTTCCCCGACGCTCGGATCACCGCCATCGACCTTAGCGAGACCTCGCTCGCTTTCGCCCGCGAGCGCTGCCGAGCGCTCGGTCTCGACCGGATCGACTTTCGGCGGCTCGACATTCACGATTGCGCCCAACTCGGACGGCCCTTCGACTTCATCGCCTGCTCGGGCGTTCTTCACCATCTCCCCGACCCCGAAGGCGGCTGGGCGGCGCTCGCCGCGATCCTGAAGCCGGGCGGTGCGATGCGGGTGATGCTCTATTCGAAGGTCGCCCGACTGAAGGTCCAGGCCGCCCGGCACCGGATCGCCGACTTCCTCGACCGGCCGGTCGATGCCGACCTGCTGCGCGAGGCGCGTCGGCGGCTGATCGAGCAGGCGCCCGGCCTTCTCTCCAGCTGGACGGATTTCTACACCCTGCCGGGAGTCCACGACCTCCTGCTCCACCGCCACGAGGATCCCTTCGACGTGCCCAGGATCGCCCGGGCGCTCGACCGGCTCGGCCTCGAGCTGCTCGCCTTCCACCTTCCGACGCCCTTCCACCGCGCCCGCTACCGGGCCGAGCATCCGGACGATCCCGGCTTCCGCGACGTCGAGGCCTGGTCCGCCCTCGAGAAGCGAGACCCCTTCCTCTTCCAGGGCATGTACAATTTCCACTGCCGAAAGCCGGTCCCCTGACGACCGCGCGACTTGCCCCTTGGCCTTGCGTTCCCTAGCTGTTCAAGCGTGTCCCAGCCCGTCGCCGCCGCCCCCGAGCCCCCCTACCTACGCGCCCTCAACCCGCCGCAGCGCGACGCCGTGCTCACCACCGACGGCCCGGTGCTGGTCCTCGCCGGCGCCGGCACCGGGAAGACCGCGGCCCTGACCGCCCGGCTCGGCCACCTCGTCTACACCCGCCGCGCCTGGCCTTCGGAGCTTCTCGCCGTCACCTTCACCAACAAGGCGGCGCGCGAGATGAAGGAGCGGGTCGGGCGCCTCGTCGGCGAACAGGTGGAGGGGATGCCCTGGCTCGGCACGTTCCACTCGGTCGCGGCGCGGATGCTTCGCCGCCATGCCGAGCTGGTCGGCCTCCAGTCGAACTTCACCATCCTCGACACGGACGACCAGCTCCGGCTCCTGAAGCAGCTGATCGCCGCCGCCGACCTCGACGAGAAACGCTGGCCGGCACGCCTCCTCGCCGGACTGATCGACCGCTGGAAGAACCGGGGCTGGACTCCCGCCCAGGTCGATGCCGGCGAGAGCGAGAGCTATGCCGCCGGCCGAGGCGCCGAGCTCTACGCCCGCTACCAGGAGCGGCTGAAGGCCCTGAACGCCTGCGACTTCGGCGACCTGCTCCTCCACATGCTGGTGATCCTGCAGACCCACCGCGACGTGCTCGAACATTATCAGCAGCGCTTCAAATATATCCTCGTCGACGAATATCAGGACACCAACCAGAGCCAGTATCTCTGGCTTCGGCTGCTTGCCCAGGAGCGCAAGAACATCTGCTGCGTCGGCGACGACGACCAGTCGATCTACTCCTGGCGAGGTGCCGAAGTCGCCAACATCCTTCGCTTCGAGAAGGATTTTCCGGGCGCCAAGATAATCCGGCTAGAGCAGAATTACCGCTCCACGCCCGAAATCCTCGCCGCCGCGTCCGGCCTCATCGCCCATAATGGCGGCCGCCTCGGCAAGACCTTGTGGACCGAGCACCAGGGCGGCGAGAAGGTCCGGGTCGTCGGCGTGTGGGACGGGCCGGAGGAAGCGCGGCGTATCGGCGAGGAGATAGAGAGCCACCAGCATCGCGGCGGGCGGGCGGACGATTGCGCGATCCTGGTCAGGGCCCAGTTCCAGACCCGCGAGTTCGAGGACCGCTTCATCGCCATCGGCCTGCCCTACCGGATCGTCGGCGGCTTTCGATTCTACGAGCGGGCCGAGATTCGCGACGCCCTCGCTTATCTTCGCATCATCGCCCAGCCCGCCGACGACCTCGCCTTCGAGCGGATCGTCAACACCCCCAAGCGCGGCCTCGGCGACAAGGCCGTGGCGAAGATCCACAGCCTGGCGCGCGCCTCCAACCTGCCGCTGCTCGGCGCCGCCGCCCAGATACTCGACAGCGACGAGCTCACTCCGCAGGCGCGGCGGGCGCTCGGCAATCTGGTCGGCGACATCGCGCGGTGGCGGATGCGCCTTACCGAGCTTCCCCACCCGGAGCTCGCCCGTTTGATCCTCGACGAGAGCGGCTATACCGCCATGCTCCAGGCCGACCGCTCGGCGGAGAGCGCCGGACGGCTCGAGAACCTCGCCGAGCTGACCCGGGCGATGGAGGATTATGAAAATCTCGGCTCGTTCCTCGAGCATGTCAGCCTGGTCATGGAGAATGACGAGACGCAGGAGACGGCCAAGGTTACGATCATGACCATCCACGCCGCGAAGGGGCTGGAGTTCGACACCGTCTTCCTCGCCGGATGGGAGGAAGGCGTGTTCCCTTCCCAGCGGGCCTTGGACGAAGGTGGCCAGGCGAGCCTCGAGGAGGAGCGCCGCCTGGCCTACGTCGCGATCACAAGAGCGCGGCGCAAGTGCTTCATATTCCACGCCGCCAATCGCCGAATCTACGGCCAGTGGACGAGCTCCATCCCGTCCCGATTCGTCGCCGAGCTGCCGCCCGCCCATATCGAGCAGGAGCAGACCATGTCCGGCGGCGAGAGCCTGTGGCGCGCCAATTGGTCGGAACGGGCCGACCCCTTCGCCGACGTGGCGCGCGGCACCGGCCGGGGTCCGGGCTGGCAGCGCGCGGTGACCGGCGGCTTCGAGCGGACTCCGCCGCGGGTGGTGGAGGCGAGGGCCTCCGCGATCAGCTTGGGCAACCCCGGACGAGGCGACATCGCGCTCGGCCAGCGGGTCTTCCACTCCAAGTTCGGCTATGGCAGCGTCGCCGAGATCGAGGGCAATAAGCTCGAGATCGACTTCGAGCATGCCGGCCGCAAGCGGGTGCTCGACAGCTTCGTCCAGCCCGCCTAGCCCCTGCCTTCGCCTCCAACCGCCGCGGCGCCGACGCCGGGCTCCTCCGCACCCGCGACTCCGCGCACCCGCGCCACGAAGGAGAAGCGGCGGCGCAGGTGAAGGATCGGCCTCTCGATGCAATGCCAGGAGAAGGCCGCGAAGGCGACGATCGCGGCGAGCGCCAGCACCAGATAGGCGGCGGCGTCGTTCAGCGCCGGGAACGCCGCCCGCACGGCCTGCTGGACCGGCGCTCCATAGAGATAGATGCCGTAGGAATAGTCGCCCCGCCGGAACATCGGCAGCGCCGGTATCGGCAGGACTCCGACATAGGCGGCGAGATAGACGAGCGCGAACGGCAGCGGAATCGTCAGCCCCATCGAGCGCGCGCCCGGGAGGAACGCGCAGATCAGGAGGAGGCCGACGGCGAGCGCGGCCGCCCAAAGCGCGTGCGGGATCAGGTGCCGATAGAGGTAGAGGGCGATTCCCCACAGGAAGGACGCGAGCAGGGTCGCTCCGGGCGTCGTCAGGATCTGCGTCGCCAGGCCGCCGACGGGCGTCGGCGAGGCGCGGAGCGCTGAGGCCACGACCACGGCGATCATCAGCAGGAGGTTCATGGCGACGATCAGCGCCGGGCGCCGGAGCAGCCCGAGCAGGATGAAGCCCGACATCGCGGCGTAGCAGCCGAGCTCCCACGGGATCGTCCAGAGCGACCAGTTCACCGCGTCGTACGGGTTGCTCTTGAAGACTCCGGGCAATTGGTAGTTCACCCAGCCGACGATGTTGGTGAGGTAATGGTAGGTCTGGCGCCGGGTTAGGTAGTCGGCGAGCGCCAGGTTGGTGAAGATCGGCCCCAGGACGAAGGCGCTCAGGACGATCTCGACCATCAGCGCCGGGAAGATCCGAAGCCCGCGATTGACCAGGAAATCGCGAAGCGAGAGGCGAAGCGCGCTTCCGGTGATCAGGAAGCCGGAGAGGCCGAAGAACATCGGCAGGATCGCCGTGCCCAACGTGGCGAACGGCCCCGTCTCCGGCGGCTGCGCGCCGAACATGATCGGCCCCTGGTGCCAGAGCACGACGCACAGGGCGAGCGCCACGCGGAGGAAGTCGAATCCCGGACCGAGGCCGCCGTTGCGATCGAGCCGCGATCCCAGCGTCCGCCTAGCCAACCGCCTCTCCGGAGGAGTCGCGGATGGCGGAAAGGGCGAGGGCGATGGTGGGCATCTCAAGCCTTAGATCTGGCGGCGTCGACCCGAAGCTTGCTTCGAAGACGAGCTCCGCGCCGTTGGTCGAAGGCCGGTTCGCCTCGATCCAGGAACGAATTCCCGAGCCCAGCGCCTTCGCCTGCCGGTCGGCCCGCGCTTCGCGTGGGATGAAGCCGGTCATGAGGACGGGGACCTGCGTCGAAAGCCCGCCGGCCAGGCTCGACCGCCAGGCGACCTGGATCGTTACCGACAGGCTGGGCGCCGCCGGATCCTTCGCCTGCAACGGCCACAAGCCGGCGAGCAGGCGCTCCAGCCAGGTCTCGAGCGGCAGCGGCGGTTCGCCGTCGGAATCGAGGCGATACGCCTCGCCCGGAGCGGCCGGCGAAAGCGCGTAGCCGGCCTGTCCCTCCCGGGTCAGAGCAAGGGAGAGCGGCGGCGCCGTCCCTCCGAAGGACAAGGTCGCCTCCGCTTCGAAGACGCTCGAGTAATTGTGGTCGAACCGCGTGCGCAGCCGGCGCAGCGACAGGCCGGAGGGCTCTGGGGCGCCCGGTTCGTCCTTCGCGGCATAGTCGATGATCCCACCGAGATCGGGATAGAGCGGTTCGCGGCGTCCGCCCCACAGATAGGGGAAGCGCAAGGCGGCGGTGCCGGGATCGTTCGCGAGCATGGCCAGAGGCGCCGGCAAGCCCTGCGCTCCGACGGCCGAATCGAGGACCAGGAAGCCCATCCATTGCGGGTTGCGGGCGATCGCGGCGAAGGGCTGGTAAAGGCTGTCGCCGGAGTCGCCGCGCGCGATCGCGTCGGCGACCGCGGCCTTGACGTGCTTCTCGACCGAGCGCTCGCCGTCGCTCGACCCGTCGGTGGAAAAGGTCTTCGGGTCGGCCCAGGCGATCGGCGATCCGACAAGATCCTCGAGCGTTCCGAAGCAATATTTGACGATCAGGATGCTTCCTTCGGCGACGGCGCCCGCCGGGTTGGAGCCGATGAGCGCCCGCGCCGGCCAGCCGCCGAGCCACAGGGTGTTGCCGAAGGTGGCGCGGCTGGGATCGGCGCTTTCCACCGGTTCCCCGATCGGGCGGGGATCGGCGATGACGAAGAACAGGCTTGCGCGGGCGAGCTGGGCCGCGAGCGCCGGCGACGGCTTGCCGAAGCCGAAGGCGATCTCCCGCGACGAACCGGGCGGACGGGTCACCGCGAGCGGGAAGAGGCCGGCCTCTCCTCCCGAGGGAGCGGAATCGCCGATCGCCCCGCCGCCGTCGCTGTCGTCCATCTCTCGCTCCCCCTTTTGCGGATCCGCGACGACAGCTAACCAATAAATCGCCGCGCCGATATGCAGGAACCGCCGATCCGACGGCGGACGGGAGCGAACGGGGAGAGCGATGACGAAAACGGCCTTTCGGGCGTCCGCGCGGCTCGCCGCGATCCGCTCGGCCGCCTTGCTCGCGGTCGCCTGCGGAGCCGCTCCGGCGGCCGAGCCCGCGCCGGGCGCGGCGGCGGAGACCCTGCGGCTGTGGCCCGGAGCGGCGCCGGGGACCCAAGACTGGACCGGTCCGGAAGCGGAGGCCGACGCCGACCTGCCGATGGGCAAGGTCCATGTCGTCACCAACGTCACCGTTCCGACCCTCGCCGTCTTCCGTCCCGCGGGCGGCAAGGCGAACGGAACGGCGATGGTGGTGGTCCCCGGCGGATCGTTCCGGGCGCTTGCCTGGGATCTCGACGGGACCGAGACCGCGCAGTGGCTCGCCGCCCGGGGGATTACCGCCTTCGTGCTGAAATACCGTGTCCGGCCGCCGGGCGCTTCGGCCCCGACCGGGCCCGAGACCTTCGACTCCTTCCTCGTCCGAACGAGGGACGCGCGCGCCGTCGCCGTCGCCGACGCGCGGCAGGCGCTGCGCCTCGTCCGGCGGAGCGCCGCCACCTACGGCGTGAGGCTCGACCGGGTCGGGATGATCGGCTTCTCGGCCGGGGCGATCGCCACCCTCGCGGTGGCGTCGGGCGGCGAAGGCGAACCGAAGCCGGATTTCGCGGTCGCGCTCTACGGCGCCTTGCCACCGGACGCCGATCCGACGGCGGATTCGCCGCCTCTGTTCGTCGCCGCGGCCGCGGACGACCCGCAGGTGCCGCCGGCGAAGAGCACCGAGACGTTCGACCGCTGGACCCGAGCGGGGCGCCCCGCCGAGCTTCACCTCTATGAAAAAGGCGGCCACGGATTCGGCTTCCGCCTGCACGGCCTGCCGGCCGATTCCTGGCCCCAGGCGCTCGAGGCCTGGCTTGCCTCGCGGGGCTTGGCGGGACCGGTGCTCAGCCCTCGTCGCCCGGACACATCCGCGACTCGGCCATGACCGCCCTCACCCGAGCCTCGGCGAGCGCCGGCGCCTTCCCCGCCGAGGCGCGCCGGTATCGCCGGTAGTAATCGGAGAGCTCGGCGAACGCGGCTTGAACCGCGGCGGGCGAGACTCCCTTGCGGCGCGGTCCCTCGTCCGGCTTTCATCGGGCACGGACGAGCCGCGGACAAGCCGCCATTGCGGCGCCGCCGCGCCATGCCTAAGGCGCGTTTCGAATGAGCGCCGCCGGCCCCCATCCTTTCGCGTTTCGCGATTTCCGCTTCTATTGGGTCGCCCGACTGGCCTCGACGGTCGCGCAGATGTCGATGGTCATCGTCATCGGCTGGCAAGTCTACGACATCGCCCGGCGGACGATGGACACGCACCACGCCGCGCTCCAGCTCGGCCTCATCGGGGTCGTCCAGTTCGTCCCGCTCTTCGTCCTCACCCTGGTCACCGGCTGGACCGCGGACCGGCTCGACCGGCGCTGGATCGCTCGGGCGACGATCAGCCTCGAGATCCTCTGCGCCGTCACCCTCGCCTGGCTCTCCTACACCGGCCGGGTGAGCCTTCCGGCCCTGTTCGCGGTGGCCGCCCTGCTGGGAGTGGCCCGCGCCTTCGCCATGCCGGCGCTTTCCGCACTCTCCCCCAACCTCGTGCCGCGCGCGATCCTGCCCCGCGCGATCGCCTTGAGCTCTATCTCCTGGCAGTCCGGGGCGATCGCGGGACCGGCGGTCGGCGGCTATCTCTACGCCGTCCACCCCCACATGCCCTATACGGTGGCGGGCACGCTCTTCTCGATCTCGCTGTTCTGCATGTTCATGATTCGACCGGTGGAGCGCACCGCGATCGGCGGATCGCGCAATCCGTGGCGGCAGATGGTCGACGGGCTCCACTACGTTCGGAAGAACCGGCTCGTCCTCGGCGCCATCTCGCTCGACCTGTTCGCCGTCCTGCTCGGCGGAGCGACGGCGATGCTCCCGGTCTTCGCTCGCGACATCCTCCATGCCGGCCCGACCGGGCTCGGCAACCTGCGCGCCGCTCCGGCCGTCGGGGCGACCCTGACCGCCTTGTGGTTCGCCTGGCGGCCGCTGAAGCGCGACGTCGGGGTTAAGATGCTCGCCGCGGTCGGCGTGTTCGGCGCCTCGACCGTCGTCTTCGGGATCTCCCGCAACATGGCGCTCTCGCTCGCCTGCCTGGCGCTGCTCGGAGCGGCCGACATGTTCTCCGTCTACGTCCGCCAGTCGCTGATCCAGCTCTACACGCCAGACGAGATGCGCGGCCGGGTCGGCGCCGTCTCGTCGCTGTTCATCTCGGCCTCGAACGAGCTGGGCGAGGCCGAATCCGGCTTCCTCGCCGCGGCCATAGGCCCGGTGGCGGCGGTGATCGGCGGCGGAGTCGGAGCGATCCTCGTCACGCTGCTCTGGGCGCGCTGGTTTCCGGAGCTAAGACGCGCCAAGACGTTCGAAGCGCCCGCTCCGGCCGCTTCGGCGCAAGCGAGCGACCTGAACTAGCGCCTCTCCTCCTCGCGGCGGAGCTTCTCCTGCTCGTCGCGCGGCGGCTGCGCCATCGGCCCGTCGAGGACGATCGCGACCTCGCCGACCTGCACGGGAACGCGCGGCTTGAGCGCCTCGCCGCGGTTCGCGCCCTCGAGGCCGGAGATCGGCACGAACAGCACCTCCAGCGCCGCCGGATCGAGCCCGGCCGCGGCCTTGCCCAAGGCGAAGGAGAATTCCGCCGGCTCGAAATGCATCTTGCGGTCGCGAAGCCCGGCCGAGAACAAGGCGAATATTCCGACCAGGCTGCGCGGCCCCGGAGCGAAGCCTTTCGGGCCGACATGCACCTCCCAGCTGATTCCGGGCTGAGTCTCGGCTTCGACCCCCCGAAGCCGAAGCGCGAGCACCCGCTCGCCGCCGTTCGCCGCCTGGCGAAGCCGTTTCGCCGACTCGCCGTCGACGGGCGGGAGCGGCGCCCTGACCGGCCCGGGGCCGAGCACGAGCTTCTGCCGGAAGCTGGTGAGAACCGCGACGTCGATCGTTCCGACCGTCCATATGCGGGGGCAATATTGGTTCACCTGGGGCGGCTCGCCCTCATATCTGTAATCGAGCTGGAGGGCCGCCCGAAGCACGTCGCAGCCGCGCAACGTCACCGGCTGGCAGCATTCGTCGAAGAAGGTGTAGGACTTGTTCCGCCAGACCGTGTCGCCGATCGGGCTGCTCCGGCCGCCGCCCTGCGCCAGCCACATGTTCCAAAGACGGTCGACGAAGGAGTGGTGGGCCCAGAAGATCGGGTCCTGGGCCGCCGTCACCGGGGTCACCATGTTGCCGCCGATCGTGACGTGGACGGTGCCGTGCGGTCCGCTGACCCCCGACTGGGTGCTGAAATAAGAGGGCAGCATCAGCGCGTTCGAGACTCCTGTCGCGAGGCTCGCCGAAAGCGGGGTTCCGCCGTTGATCGGCGGGTTGCGGCTTCCGTCGAAAAGCGGGCTTCCGGAGATACGGAAGGCGGGCGGAAGCGCGCGTTCGGCGGGGTTGGTCCAGTCCCAATAGGGAATGGCCCAGTCGTACATGCCCGACTGCTTCCTGACGATCCGCTCGAACCAGTAGAGGTACATGCGATGCCACGCCCAGAAGAAGCTCGCGTCGAGGTGGCAGGTGTTCCACGACGGCAGGTTGCGCGGATCGGTCGTTCCGTGAATGGCCGCCTGATAGAACCAGCTGCAAGGATTGGTGTCGGGAAGCGCCCGCATCCTCTGGATCGCCCGCGTATAGCCGCGCAGGATAGGGTCGGTGGCCGCCATTGCGGTCGCGTTTCGGCGGACGGCGGGGCCGACGGCATAATCAGCCAGGGCGGGGATGCCGGTGAAGAACTGGGTTCCTCCGACAACCGACATCGCTGCGCCGGCTTTCAGCAGATGACGGCGGCTTAGCTTCGTTTCCATGACCATCCCCCTTTAGATCAATAGCTTGTCTCAAGCTTTCAAACAGCGGGTAGGCTCTATCGAACTTTCAATTGATCGGTCGATGACTCTCCTAAGTCCCGATGTTCGACTCGTATCGAAACACAGAGGCTATTGCCGACTTCAAGTTAACTCAGATTTGGCAAAACGGCAATTATCGGTACTGACGCCGATCTTCGAAGCGGAAGCCGTTGTCCTTGCGGCAAAAAAAGAAATTCCAGATTCCATGCGGTCTGTCGCATCGAACGCGGGCGTTCGGTCCGCGCCGTCACGCTCGGCGAACAGGGCCCGGCGCCCGGCGCCCGATGTCCGGCCGCCAGCAGGCGACGTCGCCGAAGCCGTCGGCCCGGCGATTTTCGCCCGCCCGCCGAACTTCGAAACTTCCGCCGGTTTCGCGCTTCGCCTAAGCTTTGGCGGCGGATCCGCGCCGGGGGAGTTGAAGAGGGGCTTCGCCTCCCCCAAGTGCGGAGCGCAAGCCAGGAGACCATGCATGAGAGCGGGAAGCATCCTCGATACGATCGGCAACACCCCCCATATCCGCGTCCGGCGGCTGTTCGGCGACGCCGAGGTCTGGGTGAAGTCGGAGCGGGCCAATCCCGGCGGCTCGATCAAGGACCGGATCGCGCTCGCCATGGTCGAGGACGCCGAGCGCTCCGGAGCGCTCAAGCCCGGCGGAACGATCGTCGAGCCGACCTCGGGCAATACCGGCATCGGCCTCGCCATGGTGGCCGCGGTCAAGGGCTATCGGCTGATCCTCGTCATGCCCGAGAGCATGAGCCTGGAGCGCCGCCGGCTGATGCTCGCTTATGGCGCCAGCTTCGACCTCACGCCCAAGGAGAAGGGCATGAAGGGCGCCATCGCCCGCGCTCAGGAGCTGCTCCAGGAAATCGACGGCAGCTGGATGCCGCAGCAATTCGAGAACGCGGCCAACATCGCGGTCCACGTCCGGACCACGGCCCAGGAAATCCTGAACGACTTCCGCGACTCGCCGATCGACGTGATCATCACCGGAGTCGGGACCGGAGGCCACATCACCGCCTGCGCCGAGGTCCTCAAGAAGGAATGGCCGGGCCTCCAGGTGTTCGCCGTCGAGCCGACCCTGTCGCCGGTCATCTCCGGCGGACAGCCGGGTCCTCACCCGATCCAGGGCATTGGCGCCGGCTTCATCCCGGCCAACCTCCACACCGACGCGATCGACGGAACCATCCAGGTCGATCCCGCCGACGCCAAGGAGATGGCGCGCCGCGCCGCGCGCGAGGAAGGCGTGCTCGTGGGGATCAGCTCCGGCGCCAGCCTCGCGGCGGTCGCCCAGAAGCTCGCCGAGATCGGCCCCGGCAAGCGGATCCTGACCTTCAACTACGATACCGGCGAGCGCTACCTCTCGGTCCCGGACTTCCTGCCCGAGCAGGCATGACGGGGAAGCGGCGTCGTTCCGGCTTGGGGCGGAACCGCGTCGAGACCGCGCGCGACGCCCCGCCGGGATCCCGGCCTTCGCCGGGATGACGGTGGGGCGGTCGCGACGACCCCCCTCCCCGCGTCGCGGTTCTTCCGACCGGGCAAGTCTCTCTTCCCTTCGATTCCCGGCTCGCCGACGGCGGCGCCCGACGCGACGCGGAACCGCCGTTCCGGGGAAGCGTTGAGCCTCCGAAACAAACGGGAGTAATCTTCATGGCCGAGCCGGAGCGCGAGCGCGAGACCACGATCATCCACACCGACAATGGCGGCGGCGGAGGCGGCGGAACGGTGATCGCCGTCGTCCTTCTGATCGCCGTCCTGGCGCTGCTCTTCTACCTGTTCGGCGGCCAGCTGATGGGCACCAAGAAGACCGACGTGAAGGTCGACATCGACACGCCCGCCGCCACCAAATAAGTTGATCCATGGCCTTTCCGCGTGCTTCAGCTACGCGGGTGGGGACGTGGCGATCGCCGCGAGGCCGCGCTCCTGACGGAGCGCGGCCGTTTCGGCATCCGGCGAGGTGAAAGACCAGTCTTGAAGCGGCTCCTCCTCAACGGTTTCCTGCTCTTCATCGTCTATTGGGCGCTCGCCGTCGTCGGGCTGCAATGGGCCCGCGCCGGCGGCGCCGGATCGGCCGTCTGGCCGGCCTTCGGAGTGTCGATCGCCGGGCTGGTCATCGGCGGACCGAGGCTCTGGCCCGCCGTCTTCCTCGGCCGCCTGCTGGCCAGCTTCACGCTCGGATCGCAGCAGCCGCTCTGGGCCGAATTCGCGCTCGCCGGCATCAACGCCGGCGCCGACGTCGCGGGCGCCCTGATCCTGCTCAACGTCGCCCGTCTGGACCTTCGCCTGCGCACCCGCCGCGACATCCTCTGGCTGGCCGGAGGAGTGGGGCTTTCCGCCTTCGCCTCGGCCACCGTGGCAGCGGGCGTGTTCGCGCTTGCCGACACGCTCGGCGCCGCGGGCGTCCTCCACGTCTGGACGGCCTGGGCGCTCGGCAACGTCGTCGCCGGGCTGACCCTGACGCCGCTCATCCTAAGCTGGTGGTCCGGCGAGCCGATCGCCGCCAGCCGGCGCGGCTGGGCTCATTTCTCGCTCGCCATGACAAGCGTCGCGCTTCTGTCCTGGGCGGTGTTCGACCCGGATTTCCTTCCGGGGCTGAGAAGCTGGCACCTCTTCCCGGTGCTGATCTGGGCGGCGCTCGCCTTCTACGTGCGCGGCGCCTCCGCGGCCCTGGTCGTCACCTCGGCCTTCGCCTTGTGGGGAGTCCGGCTCGGAGCGGGCCCGCTGATCTATGCCGGGGTCGACCCGGTGCTGAGCACCCAGCAGTTCATCGCCGTCATCTCGCTGACCGTGCTGCTTCTCGCCGCGACCTCCGACGAGCGCCGGCGGGTGGAGGCGATGGCCCGGCTGGCGGCGATCGCCTCCTCCTCGCCCGACGCCATGCTGAGCTGCGATCTCGAAGGACGCCTGACGAGCTGGAATTTGGGCGCGGAGCGGCTGTTCGGATGGCGCTCCGAGGAGGTGATCGGGCGTCCGATCGCCATGCTGACTCCGCCCGGCGGCGCGCTTCCGCCGGAGCAGGCGCCGGAGACCATCTTCAAGCGGATCCTCGCCGGAGAGGCGGTGGACGTCGAGACCCAGCGCGCCGCCAAGGACGGCACCCTGTTCGACGTCCACGTCGTCGGCAGCCAGCTCAAGGGGCCAAGCGGGGAATTGCTCGGCGAGCTGGTGGTGATGCGCGACATCCGCGAGCGCAAGCAGGCGGAGGCGGCGCTAAGGGGCGAACGCGAGGCGCTCGAAATCCTCAACCGCACCGGCGCCGCACTGGCCGGCGAGCTCGACCTCACCCGGATCGTGCAGCGGGTGACCGACGCCGGGCGCGAGGTGAGCGGAGCGCAGTTCGGCGCCTTCTTCTACAACGTCTACGAGCGCGACGCGGGCAAATACATGCTCTACACCCTCTCCGGCGCGGAGCGTTCGCAGTTCGAGGATTTCGGCATGCCGCGGGCGACCGAGGTGTTCGCGCCGACCTTCAACGGCGAGGGGATCATCCGCTCGGCCGACATCATCGCCGACCCGCGCTACGGCAAGATGGCACCCCATCACGGCATGCCCAAGGGTCATCTTCCGGTCCGCTCCTACCTCGCGGCCCCCGTCCGGTCGCGCTCGGGCGAGGTGATCGGCGGACTCTTCTTCGGTCACTCCGACACCGATGTGTTCAGCGAGCGATCCGAGAAGATCATGAAGGGCCTTGCCGCCCAGGCGGCGATCGCGATCGACAACAGCCGCCTCTTCGCCGAAGCGCAGGAGGAAATCGCCGAGCGGCGCCGGGCCGAGCGGGCGCTTCGCGAGCTCAACGACACGCTCGAGCAGCGGGTCGAGGAGCGCACCGGCGAGCTGGTCAGCGCTCAGGACCAGCTTCGCCAGGCGCAGAAGATGGAGGCGATCGGCCAGCTGACCGGCGGAGTCGCCCACGATTTCAACAATCTGCTGACGATCATCCGCTCGTCGGTCGACCTTCTCCGCCGCCGCGAGATTCCCGAGGACCGCAAGCGCCGCTACATCGACGCCATTTCCGACACGGCGGATCGGGCGGCCAAGCTCACCGCGCAGCTGCTCGCCTTCGCCCGCCGCCAGGCGCTGAAGCCGGAGGTGTTCGATGCGCCGGAGCGGGTCGGGATCGTCTGCGACATGATCCGAACCGTGGTCGGCTCGCGAATCAGGCTGGAGCTCGACATGGCCTGCGACGAATGCTTCATCGAGGCCGACATCGCGCAATTCGAGACGGCCCTGATCAACATTGCCGTCAACGCGCGCGACGCCATGAACGGAGAGGGCGTCCTTACTTTGCGGGCCCGCCCGGTCGACGCGATCCCGGCCGATCCCTGGCACGAACCGGTCGAGGGAGCCCATGTCGCCATCTCGATCGCCGACACCGGGCGCGGAATCGCGCCGGAGCTGATGGCGCAGATCTTCGAGCCTTTCTTCACCACCAAGGAAGTCGGCAAGGGCACCGGCCTGGGCCTTAGCCAGGTCTACGGTTTCGCCAAGCAATCCGGCGGCGACGTCCATGTCGCGAGCGAGATCGGCAAGGGAACGATCTTCACCCTCTTCCTTCCGCGCGCGGCGAAGCCGGTCGCTGAGGCAAGCCCGCGCGCTCGGCGCCGAAGCGAGTCGCCGATGCCGAGCAGCCGGATCCTGGTGGTCGAGGACAATGCGGATGTCGGCGCCTTCGCAAGCCAGCTGCTCGCCGAGCTCGGCCATGAGACCCGGCTTGCCTCGAACGGCCTGGAAGCGCTCCGGTTGGTGGAGGAGGAAGGCCGCTTCGACCTTGTCTTCTCCGATGTCGTCATGCCCGGAATGACCGGAATAGAGCTCGGCCACGAGCTTCGCCGCCGCTTCCCGGACCTGCGGGTCATCCTGACCAGCGGCTACAGCCACGTCCTCGCCCAGGAAGGGCGGCACGGCTTCGAGCTGCTCCACAAACCCTATTCGGTCGAGATGCTGACACGAATCCTTAGGAGCGCGCCGGCTACGGCCGAGTGAGAGGAGACGAAAAGATGAGCGATTTCGATCGGGACGAGCCGGTGCCGGTGTCGAGGGAGACCGAAACGGCGCCAAGGGAGGTCGAGCGGACGACGGTGATCGACGCCGGGGGCGGCGGCGGCGGAAGCGGCAAGACGCTGGCCATCGTCATTCTGATCCTGGTGGCCGGCCTGGTCGGCGTCGTCGTCCTGATGATGCAGGGCAAGAGCCGGGACGCGGCCAACGCCGTCGGAATCAACGTCAACCTGCCCAAGGTCGAGGCGCCCAACATCAACGTCAACCTTCCCGACGTGAAGGTCGACACGTCGAAATCGAACCTTCCCGACGTCGACGTGAAGGCGTCGCCGGAGGGCGGCAACAAGACGAAATGAGGCCTCGGTGGCTGAATGGCCGCTGACAGGTCCATTCAGCCTTTCCTCAATCGAATCAGGGCATAAGCACATCGTCAACCGCGCGGTTGACCCCTCGTGTCGCGTAGTGAGGGAGGGGCCGGATGCCTTCGGGTGTCCGGCCCCTGACCGTTTGGGGGCAGGTGGCTCACCTACCCTTTCCCCTTTCCCTCTCCCGCAGGCGTGAGAGGGGTAAGCTGCCGACTACTTCACCGTCGGCGCGTTCGGGTTCTCCCCTTCCGCATCCTCGCCGCCGAGCTGCCCATGCCCGTGATAAGGCATTTCGGTCTGGCCGCCGCGGCCCATATAGCCTTCCTTGTCGCCGTCGCCGCCTTCCTTCCCCGTATGCGGGTTGGGATAGGCGCCGCCGCCGGACTGGCCGCCGCCGGCCACGCCGTTCAGCTTGTCGGTCGAATCGTCCATCTTCCTCTCCTCGCTTCGAGCGCGAGGACAATCGACGGCGCTCGCGCCCGGTTCCGGTCAGCCGCGCATCTCGGGCACGTACTGATCGTCGATATGGTCGGAGAAGCGCGTGATCTTCGCTTCGAACTTCATCCGCACCTTGCCGGTCGCGCCGTGCCTCTGCTTGGCGATGATCAGCTCGGCGAGGCCGTAGGCGCGCGCCATTTCCTCCTGCCAGGCCTGGAACTCGGCATGGTCGTCGGCCGGCTGCTTGGCGGCGAGATAATATTCCTCGCGGTAGACGAACCAGACCATGTCCGCGTCCTGCTCGATCGAGCCGGATTCGCGAAGATCGGAAAGCTGCGGCCTCTTGTCCTCGCGCTGCTCGACGGCGCGGCTGAGCTGCGACAGCGCGATGACCGGGACGTTGAGCTCCTTGGCAAGGGTCTTGAGGCCGCGGGAGATTTCGGAAATCTCGTTGACCCGGTTCTCGTTGCTGCTCTTGCCCGTCCCCTGGAGGAGCTGGAGATAGTCGACGACGACGAGGCCGATCCCGCGCTGCCGCTTGAGCCGGCGCGCCCGGGTGCGAAGCGCCGCGATGGTGAGGCCGGCGGTGTCGTCGATGTAGAGCGGAAGGCTCTCAAGCTCCGCCGCGGCGCGGGCGAGGTTGCGGAAATCCTGCTGGCTGATCTTGCCCATGCGAAGGCTTTCCGAGCTGATCCCGGATTGCTCGGCAAGGATTCGGGTGGCGAGCTGGTCGGCCGACATTTCGAGGCTGAAGAAGGCGACCGGAGCGCCCGCCGATTTTTCCGGAGCGATCCCGTCGTCGACCGTGTCGCGTATGTAGCGCCGCGCCGTGTTGAAGGCGATGTTGGTGGCGAGCGCGGTCTTGCCCATGCCCGGACGCCCGGCGAGGATGACGAGATCGGAGTGGTGGAGGCCGCCGGTCTTGGCGTTGACGGTCTCGAGCCCGGTGGTGAGGCCCGAGAGCCCTCCGCCGGTGTTCAGCGCCTTTTCCGCCATCTGGACGGCGAGCCGGGTCGCCTCGGCGAAGCTCTTCACCGTGCCCTCGCCGCCGCCTTCCTCGGCAACCCGGTAGAGGGCCGATTCGGCCGCCTCGATCTGCCCCTTCGGGTCGACGTCCTCGGAGGTGTCGAGCGCGTTCTCGACCATCTCGCGGCCGACCCCGATCAGAGCCCGAAGCAAGGCGAGCTCGTAAATCTGCTCGGCGAAGTCGCGCGCGCCGATGATCGCGGCGCCGGAGCCGGTGAGCTGCGCGAGGTAGGAGGGACCGCCGAGCTCCCGCATCTCGTCGTCGGCCTCGAACAGCGGCCTTAGCGTGACCGGGGAGGCGATCATGTTGCGGTCGACGAGCTTCAATATCTGCTCGTAGACCCGGCCGTGCAGCGGATCGTGGAAATGGTCGGGCCGAAGCTTGAGCTGGATGTCCTCGGCGAGCCGGTTGTCGATCATCAAAGCGCCGAGCAGGGCCGCCTCCGCCTCGATATTGTGCGGAAGCGACGAAGCCTCGGGCGCCGGAGCGTCGGCGAGACGGATGATGTTGTCGACCATGGCGCGCTTGTCCACCTTTCCGGTTGCGCGCTCAAGCCAGCAAGTCTGTGGAACTGCTGTGGATAAGGAAAGCCGCACCCGCTAACAGGCGCCATGGCCGATCCGCGGATCATCGACGTCGAACTGGACGAGCGCACGATCATCCGCCGCAGCGACGAGATCGAGCAGGAGAAGAGGGTCGCCATCTTCGACCTGCTGGAGGGCAATAATTTCCAGCCCGAGGGGCTCGAGGGCCCGTTCCGCATCTACCTTAGGATCGAGGAGGGCCGGCTTGCGATCGACGTCAAGGACGAGAGGGGCCAGCCGCTCGAGACGATCCGCCTCAACCTCGCCCGCTTCAAGCGGCCGGTGCGCGAATATTTCGCGATATGCGATAGCTATTTCAAAGCGGTACGCTCCGACTCTCCCAAGGGACTTGAGGCGATCGACATGGCCCGGCGAGCCATTCACAACGAGGCCGCTGAGCTCCTCCGGGAATGCCTGGCGGGAAAGGTCGAGATGGATTTCGACACCGCCCGCCGCCTCTTCACCCTGATCTGCGTGCTTCACATCAAGTGACTTGCCTCCCCTCCCCGTCCCGGCGATGACGCTCAACCCATGAGCATCATGTCGGACAGGTGGATTCGTGAGCAGGCGCTGTCGAACGGAATGATCGAGCCGTTCGAGGACGGGCAGCGGCGCGAGGGGACGATCAGCTACGGCCTGTCGAGCTACGGCTACGACGCCCGGGTCGCCGACGAGTTCAAGATCTTCACCAACGTCGACAACGCCGTCGTCGACCCGAAGGATTTCGCGTCGAACAGCTTCGTCGACCGCAAGCTCGACGTCTGCATCATCCCGCCCAATAGCTTCGCGCTGGCCCGGACGGTCGAATATTTCAGGGTGCCGCGCGACGTTCTCGTCATCTGCCTGGGCAAGTCGACCTATGCGCGCTGCGGGATCATCGTCAACGTGACGCCGCTCGAACCGGGCTGGGAGGGGCATGTGACCCTGGAATTCTCGAACACGACGCCGCTTCCGGCGCGGGTCTATGCCAACGAGGGGGCGTGCCAGTTCCTGTTCCTTCAGGGGAACGAGCCGTGCGAGACGAGCTATGCCGATCGCGCCGGCAAATATATGGGGCAGCGCGGGGTGACCCTGCCCAAGCTTTAGAACCGTTCGAATAAGTGGGTCGCGCCCGCCCGGGAGGGGCGGGCGGGCGCGCGGGGAATTCAGCCTTCCGCCTGCTCGGCGTCGAACTTCTTCCAATCCTCCTTGGTGAGGCAGATCCTCGTCATTCCGATGCGCCGGGCGCTGTTGGCGAAGGTGCGGCAGGTCTTGCCCTCGCCGTCCTTGCCGGCGGTGGCCTGCGAGGCGGCGTTGGTGTCGGGCTGGCCCTCGGGGCGGGCGGCGGAGGCGGGAGCGGCGAAGGCGGCCAGCGAGGCGGCGGCGGCGAACGTTGCGAGCGCGATCTTCATGTCGGAAAACTCCTTCGGGTTGACCCCTGGAGTTCTACGGCAGCTCCCGAATCGCGGGAATATCCGCGCGTGACGCTTGCAGAAGCGCCATGACCGTTTGTCGAAAGCTACCGCCGAAAGCGGCTCAGCGACGCCCCTGATGACGGATATTCCCCGGCCGGCCGCGCCTGCCTTGCCGTCCGGAGCGCGAATCGTCGGGGCCGCGCCGCCCGTCCCGCCTCACCCCGCGGCCGGCGCGCGGCGGCCCTAGGCCGGAGTCGGGGAGCTCGAAGCGCAGTCCTCCGGACACCGGGTTCGCCTCGACCAGCCGGAGCTTGAGCCGGCGGCCCGACGCGAAGGCTTCGCCGCTTTCCTCTCCGACCAGGCTCTGGCTCGCTTCGTCGAAGCGGAAATATTCGCTTCCGAGGGTCGACACGGGCACCAGCCCGTCGCCTCCGAGGCCCTCGACCGTCGCGAAGAAGCCGAACGGCTGGACGCCGGTGATCCGGCAGTCGACCAGCTCGCCGACCCGCTCCGAAAGATAGGCGGCGACATAGCGGTCGACGGTCTCGCGTTCCGCCTCCATCGCCCGCCGCTCGAGCTGCGAGATGAGCTCGCCGGTCACCTCCATCGCCTCCGCCTCGGAATCCGAGAGGCCGCCCTCCCCAAGCCCGTAGGCGCGGACCAGCGAGCGGTGGACGAGAAGATCGGCGTAGCGCCTGATCGGACTGGTGAAATGGGCGTAGGAGCCGAGCGCCAGGCCGAAATGGCCGGCGTTGAGAGGCGCGTAATAAGCCTGGGTCTGGCTTCGCAGGATCTGCTCCATCACCTGCGGCCGGAAATCGGCCTCCCCGACGCGCGAGAGGATGTTGTTGAAGGTCGCCGGCCGGACCACCTGCCCGAGCGCGAACTCGATCTCGAAGGTCTTGAGATAATCCTTGAGCGCGACGAGCTTCTCCCGGCTCGGCGGCTCGTGGACCCGGTACATGACGCCGGCCCTCTTCGCCTCCAGGGCCTTGGCCGCGGCGACATTCGCGGCGATCATGTAATCCTCGATCAGCTTGTGCGCGTCGAGCCGCTCGCGCGGCGCGACGGAGGTGATCCGCCCCTTCTCGTCGAGCATCACCTGCCGCTCGGGCAGATCGAGGTCGAGCGGCTCTCGTTTCTCCCGCGCGGCATAGAGCGCCCGCCAGCAGGCCCAGAGCGGCTTCAGGGTGGATTCGACCAGCGCCGGCGGGACGGGGGGCTCCTCCCGAGGCTCGATCTCGGGCATCGAGCAGGGCGAGGAGAAAAGCTCCACCGACCCCTCCCCTCCCGCTCGCGGGAGGGGAGAGTTCCGGTCGATCGCCGCCTGGGCGTCCTCATAGGCGATGTTGGCGGCGATCCGGACGCGCGCGCGGGTGAAGCGCCAGGACTTGAGCTGGCCCTCCCTCGAAACCTGCAGATGGCAGACGAGGGCGGCGCGGTCCTCCCCTTCCTTCAGCGAGCACACGTCCGCCGAAAGCGTCTCCGGAAGCATCGGAACGACCCGGTCCGGGAAATAGACGCTGTTGCCGCGTCTCCGCGCCTCCTTGTCGAGCGCCGAGCCGGGGCGGACGTAGAAGCTGACGTCGGCGATCGCGACGATCGCCTTCCAGCCGCCGGCGTTGGCGGGATCCTCGTCGGGCGCGGCCCAGACCGCATCGTCATGGTCGCGCGCGTCGGCCGGGTCGATCGCCACGATCGGGACGTGGGTGAGGTCCTCGCGGGGGCCGAGATCCTGGCCCGCGACCCGCTCCGCCTCCTCGGTCGCGCGGTCGGGGAATTCGTGCGGAATGCCGTGCTTGTGGATGGCGATCAGGCTGAAGCTTCGCGGCGCGAACGGATCTCCGAGCACTTCGGTGACCCGGCCGGTGAGGCGCGGCGGCCGGCCGACCTTCTCGGCGAGGACCAGGTCCCCGGCCGCCGCCGGGCCGAGATCGGAAATGGCGAGCTCCCGCCGCTCCTTCTTCTCGACCGGGCGGAGCCAGAAGCCTTCGCCTTCCTGATGGACGACCCCGAGGACCAGCTCGCTGCCCTTCAGGAGCTTCTTCATCGGATGCGCGGCATAGCCGTTGCCGCGCTGCTCGGTTCGGGCGAGGATCCGGTCGCCGACGGCGAGAGCGGCGGAGCCCCTGCCCTTTCGCTCCAGCACGCGAAGCCGGGGCTGCGGCGCCTCGCTCTCCCAGCGCTCCGGAACCGCCCAGGCGGTGCCGCTGTCGTCGACGTCGGTCACTCGAAGCACGGTGACCTTGGGAACTCCGCCGGCCTGATGGAAGGCGCGGCCGGGCGCCGAGTCGATCAGGCCGTCGTCGGCCATGTCGCGCAGCAGCGCCTTGAGGGCGATCTTGTCCTGCGCCGAAAGCCCGAGGGCGCGCGCGATCTCGCGCTTGCCCGCCGGCTGGTCGGACGACGCGATGAAATCGAGTATCTGCTCGCGGCTCGGTAGGCCGGGCCTGGGCGGGCGCTTCGGCATCAGCGTTTCAACCCCGTCACCCCGGACTTGATCCGGGGTCCACCTTCTTCCCGCGCTTCCCGAGGAAGAAGGAAGGTGGATGCCGGTTCAAGTCCGGCAAGACCGAGATGGCTCACTGGCGAGCCGGCGGCGACGGCGCGTAGGGCCGGAACGCCCCGCCCGGAACGGCCGACGCCACGGGGCTCTCATATCCGTCGGCGGAGACGGAGGAGACTCCGAACACGAAATCGTCGACCCGGACGTGCGGCAGGGTCACCCGGCACGGTCCGGCGCTGTCCGGCGATCCGCACAGGATCGCGGGGTGCCGAACCGAATTCTGCCATTCGGCCGAATCGGTCGCGCGCCAGCGGACGATGTAGGCGGCCGCCCCCTTCACGACCGGCCAGGTGAGGCTGGTGTCGGTGGAGACCGCCCCCTCGACCTGCGGCTCCGGCGGCTGGGGCGCGCGGGCGAGCGCCGCCAGCGCGGCGACGTTCAGCTTCACCACCTTGGTCAGGTAGGGAAAGTCCATCTTGTCGATCGTGTCGCCATATTGGATGCCGTTCTCGGTGCGCAGGTCCTGGTGCTGCCAATTGTAATTCTCGATCGCGACGGTGAGACGGACCGCAGGGAAGCCCGCATCGAGCAGCGGCAAGTGATCGCCGCCGCGTCCGTAGCGGTCGCTCCGCCAGATCTGGCGGACGTCGAGGCCGAGGGCGAGGTCTTCGGCCAGGCTGTTCATCCACCGCGAGATGTTGCGCGAAGGCGCGTCGTTCTCGCCGCCGAGGCTGCGCTGCCGGGCGGCGAGATCCTCGTGCCCCTGCCAGCGCGGCCCTTCGGAAATGACCCGGACATGGGTGTCGTCGCAGACGCCGTCGGAGCCGCAGCTGTTGCCGATGATGTCGTTGTTGAACTGGGCTATCACCGTCCAGCCTTGAGCCTTGGCATAATCGGCGAGCACCTTGCCGCCGAGCAGCCCCTGCTCCTCGCCCATCAGCGCGCCGTAGACGATCGTGTAGGGGAAGCGGTGCTTCGAGAGCACCCTCGCCGCCTCGATCACCGCCGCCGTTCCGGAGCCGTCGTCATTGGCTCCGGGCGCGTCGGCGGTTGCGTTCATCACGTCGGTGACCCGGCTGTCGATATGACCGGTGATGATCACCACCCGGTCGGGATCGACGCTTCCGCGCTGGATGGCGAGGATGTCGGTAACCTTGGTGGGCGTGGGAACGCGCTTGCCGGTGACCACGTCCGACGGGCGGACCACCGTCAGGCAATTGCCGCAGGCCTGCGAATAGCGGCCGAATTCGTCCGCCGCCCAGTTCAGCGCCGCCCCGATCCCGCGCCTCGGATCGGTTTGCGAGGACAAGGTGTGGCGGGTGCCGAAGCTCACCAGCTTCTCCACCGCCGAGCGGATCCGCTCCTCGCGCACCTCGTCGGCGATCCGAGCCGGAGTTGCGGGCGTCGCGGCGACGGGAGGGGTAGCGCCCCGGGGCGCGGCCGGGGCGGAAGCCGCGGCGGCGGCGGCGGCGACAAGCAGGAGCGGCTTTCTCATCCCGCCGCCTCTGCGCCGGAGCGAGACGAGTCGCAAGCGCTTCAGGCGGCGGCGACCGTCTGCTCGATCACCCCGAAGATCGGATGGCCGCTCTCGTCGTCCATCCAGATCCGGACCGTGTCGCCGCGCTTGAGGAAGCCGGTAGAGGCCTTTCCGTCGAGGATCGTCTCGACCGTCCGAACCTCGGCGATGCAGGAATAGCCGAGGCCGCCCTGGGCGATCGGCTTTCCGGGGCCGCCGCCCGAATCGCGGTTCGAGACGGTGCCCGAGCCGATGACCGAGCCCGCGCCGATGTTCCGGGTCTTGGCCAGATGAGCGATCAGGGTCCCAAAATCGAAGGTCATGTCGACCCCGGCGTCGGCGCGGCCGAACGGCTGCCCGTTCAGGTCGACCTTGAGCGCGCCGTGGAGCTTGCCGTCGCGGAACCGGTCGCCGAGCGCCTCGGGCGTGACGAAGACCGGGGACAAGGCGGAAGCGGGCTTGGACTGGAGGAAGCCGAAGCCCTTGCCGAGCTCGCCGGGGATGAGGTTGCGAAGCGACACGTCGTTGACCAGGCCGACGAGAAGAATGTGGTCCCTCGCCTCCTCCGCCGTGATGCCCTGGGGAACGTCGTCCGTCACCACCACCACCTCCGCCTCGAGGTCGCAGCCCCACGCTTCGTCGGGAAGCGGGATGGGGCTTCGCGGCGAAAGCATCTCGTCCGAGGCGCCCTGGTACATCAAAGGATCGGTCCAGAAGCTCTCGGGCATCTCGGCCCCCCGCGCCTGGCGGACCAGCTGGACGTGGTTCACGTAGGCCGAGCCGTCCGCCCATTGATAGGCGCGCGGCAGCGGCGCGAGCGCCTCGCGCTCGTGGAACCGCTCTTGCGGAACGACCCCGTGCTCAAGGTCGGTGGCGAGAAGCTCGAGCTGCGGAGCGATCCTGTCCCACCGGTCGAGCGCGAACTGAAGGGTCGGCGCGATATGCCCGGCGTCGGTGCACCAGGCGAGGTCGCGGCTCACCACCACCAGCCGCCCGTCGCGGCCGCGTCCAGGAAGGGTACCCAGCTTCATTTTCTCTCCCGTCATCCCGGCGAAGGCCGGGATCTCAGCACGAGAAGCCGCGGCTTTCCACCACGAGGCCCCGGCCTTGGCTCCCGTCAAAGTAGTACTTTGATGGGGTCCCCGCGCCGGGGCGACGGCGTGCACTGGCATTTGCCGCATCGCTTGGCTAGGGCCTCGGCATTCCTTCCAGACTCATTCGAGAAGCACCCATGCGTAACATCGACCATTTCATCGGCGGCGGCGCCTTCGCGTCCGGCGAGCGGCACGGGGAGGTATTCGACCCCAATAGCGGCGGGATCCAGGCCAAGGTCGGGCTCGGCACCTCCGCCGATCTCGAGCGCGCGGTCGCCGCGGCCAACGAAGCCCTGCCGGCGTGGATCGCGACCAACCCGCAGCGCCGCGCCCGGGTGATGTTCAACTTCAAGGCGCTGGTCGAGAAGAACATGGACGATCTCGCCCTCCTTCTCTCCTCCGAGCACGGCAAGGTGATCGCCGACGCCAAGGGCGACGTCCAGCGCGGCCTGGAGGTGATCGAGTTCGCCTGCGGGATCCCGCACGCGCTGAAGGGCGAATATACCCAGGGCGCCGGCCCCGGCATCGACGTCTATTCGATGCGCCAGCCGCTCGGCATCGTCGCCGGGATCACGCCGTTCAACTTCCCCGCGATGATCCCGATGTGGATGTTCGGAATCGCCGTAGCCGTCGGCAACGCCTTCATCCTCAAGCCGTCGGAGCGGGACCCCTCGGTCCCGGTGCGGCTCGCCGAGCTGATGAAGGAGGCGGGGCTGCCCGACGGAATCCTCCAGGTCGTCCACGGCGACAAGGAGATGGTCGACGCGATCCTCGACCATCCGGAGATCAAGGCGGTGAGCTTCGTCGGATCGTCCGACATCGCCCACTACGTCTACCGCCGGGGAGTCGAGGCCGGGAAGCGAGTCCAGGCGATGGGCGGCGCCAAGAATCACGGAATCGTCATGCCCGACGCCGATCTCGACCAGGTGGTCAACGACCTGACCGGCGCCGCCTTCGGCTCGGCGGGCGAGCGCTGCATGGCGCTTCCAGTGGTCGTTCCGGTCGGCGAGAAGACGGCGAACGACCTTCGCGAGAAGCTGATCCCGGCGATCGAGGGGCTGCGCGTGGGGGTCTCGACCGATCCCGACGCCCATTACGGCCCGGTGGTCAACGCCGCCCACCGCCAGCGCATCGAGAGCTACATCCAGATGTGCGCCGACGAGGGCGGCGAGCTGGTCGTGGACGGCCGCGGCTTCAAGCTTCAAGGCCACGAGGAAGGCTTCTTCATCGGCCCCACCCTGTTCGACCACGTCAAGCCGAGCTTCCAGAGCTACCAGGAAGAGATTTTCGGTCCGGTCCTGCAGATCGTCCGGGCGGGAAGCTTCGAGGAGGCGGTCCGCCTCCCCTCCGAGCACCAATATGGCAATGGGGTCGCCATCTTCACGCGCAACGGCCACGCGGCGCGCGAGTTCGCGGCGCGGGTCAATGTCGGGATGGTCGGGATCAACGTCCCGATTCCCGTGCCGGTCGCCTACCATACGTTCGGCGGCTGGAAGCGCTCGGCCTTCGGCGACATCAACCAGCACGGCATGGAAGGCGTCCGCTTCTACACCAAGACTAAGACGATCACCCAGCGCTGGCCCGACGGCTCGGTCACGGGCGAGAACGCCTTCGTCATTCCGACCATGGGGTGACGCAAAGAGAAATTTGCAACCCCTCTTTCACCGGAATTGTGAGCGTGCTAGCTTCGCATAATGAGCTTCGGCTTCGACACCCTGGCGTTTGTGAAGCGGCTCTCCGCCGCGGGGATGGATTCGCAGCAGGCCGAAGCACTGGCGGAAACGCTGAATGAAACAGCTTTTGATGCGCTGGCGACGCGCTCGGACCTTCAGGACGTTCGAAGCGAGATCAGAGAGGTTGAGCTTCGCCTTCGCGCCGAGATGAAAGACCTTGAACTGCGCGTGGTGAATACCCTGACGGGTCGCATCGGCGCCGCCATCGCCGGCTCCACCGCTCTCACCGTCGCAATCTTGGGCGCGCTCATCAGCCTTCACTGAACCCGTGAGCGTTGCGATTCCCGTCGCGTCCGCTAGAGCGCGGGGCATGAGCCAGTTCGACCTTAACGACGAGCAGCGCCAGATCCAGGAGATGGCGCGCCAGTTCACCGCCGATGCGATCACCCCCCATGCCGCCGAATGGGACGAGAAGCATATCTTCCCCCGCGACACGATCCGGGCCGCCGCCGAACTGGGCTTCGGCTCGATCTACGTGTCGGAGGAGAGCGGCGGGATCGGGCTCGGCCGGCTCGAGGCGGCTTTGATCATGGAGGCGATGGCCTATGGCGATCCCTCCACCTCCGCCTTCATCTCGATCCACAACATGGCGAGCTGGATGATCGACCGCTTCGGCTCGGCGGCGGTCAAGGACAAGTATCTCCCCTCGCTCGTCACCATGGAGCGGATGGCGAGCTACTGCCTCACCGAGCCGTCTTCCGGCTCCGACGCGGCGGCGCTCAAGACCAAGGCGGTGAAGGACGGCGATGCCTATATCGTAACCGGCTCCAAGGCCTTCATCTCGGGGGGCGGCGAGAACGAAATCTACGTCACCATGGTCCGAACCGGCCAGGAGGGGGCGAAGGGGATCAGCGCGCTGGTCATCGAGAAGGACATGCCCGGGGTGAGCTTCGGCGCCCAGGAGAGGAAACTCGGCTGGCATTCCCAGCCCACCGCCCAGGTCAATTTCGACGAGGTCCGGGTGCCGGCGGAAAATCTCGTCGGAGGCGAGGGCGAGGGCTTCCGGATCGCGATGATGGGCCTCGACGGCGGCCGGCTCAACATCGGCGCCTGCTCCTTGGGCGGCGCGCAGCGCTGCCTCGACGAGGCGATCGCCTACACCAAGGAGCGCAAGCAGTTCGGGACTCCCATCGCCGACTTCCAGGCGACCCAGTTCACCCTCGCCGACATGGAGACCGAGCTTCAGGCGGCCCGGACCCTGCTCTACGCGGCGGCGGTCAAGGTCACCGAGAACGCCCCGGACAAGACTCGCTTCGCGGCGATGGCCAAGCGTTTCGCCACCGACACCGGCTCGTCGGTGGTCGACCGGGCGCTTCAGCTCCACGGCGGCTACGGCTATCTGATGGACTATCCGATCGAGCGCTTCTGGCGCGACCTTCGGGTCCACTCGATCCTCGAAGGCACCAACCAGGTGATGCGGATGATCGTCGGCCGGGATCTGCTCCGGCAGTGAGGTCGCGAGGCGGCGCGGCAGTGACCATTCTCCGTCATCCCGGCCAGAGCCGGGATCTCGGGACAAGAAGTCTCGGCGGGTCTCGGCGAGGTCCCGGCTTTCGCCGGTATGGCGGGAGCGCATGACCTTAGATCTCCTTACCCCCATTGACGGCCGCGTCGGCCGCCTTCGCCTCAACCGGCCCAAGGCGATCCACGCCCTCACCCGCGAGATGTGCACGGCGATGATCGCGGCGCTCCTCCCCTGGCGCGAGGATCCGGCCGTCGAGGCGGTGATCCTCGACCATGCCGAAGGGCGCGGCTTCTGCGCCGGCGGCGACGTCGTGATGCTGGCGCGCAGCGGCGCCGGCGACGGAAGCGAGGCGCGCGCCTTCTTCTTCGAGGAATATCGGCTCAACCACCTGCTCTTCACCTACGCCAAGCCGGTCGTCGCCTTCATGGACGGGATCACGATGGGCGGCGGGGTCGGGATCTCGCAGCCCTGCCGGTTCCGGGTCGCCACCGAGAATACCCGCTTCGCCATGCCGGAGACGGCGATCGGCCTGTTCCCCGACGTCGGCGGCGGCTGGTACCTGCCGCGCCTCCCGGGGCGGACCGGCCAGTTCCTCGCGCTGACCGGAGCCCGGCTCGACGGATCGGAATGTTTCCACCTCGGCCTCGCCACCCACTATGTCCCCTCGCTCGCCCTCGACGACCTCAAGGCGCGCATCGCCGCCGAGCCGGACCGGCTGGAAGCGCTTCTCGACGAGTCCAGCGCCACCCCGCCCGAGCCCCGGATCGCCGGCAATCGCGAGCGCATCGACCGGTTATTCGCCTCCGACGACTTCGAGGCGGTGCTCGCCGCGCTCGAGGCGGACGGCTCCGACTGGGCGGCGAAGGAGCTCGCCACCCTGCGCGGCAAGAGCCCGCAGGCCTGCAAGGTCTCGCTCCGACTGCTCTACGACGGAGGCCTGATGGCCGGCTTCGCCGACGAGATGCGCCAGGAATATGCCGTCGCGAGCCGGGTGGTGCAGCGCCACGACTTCGTCGAAGGGGTCCGGGCCCTGCTCGTCGACAAGGACAACCGGCCGCGCTGGGAGCCGCGGGCGCCCGAGGCGGTGACCGACCACATGATCGACACCATCTTCGCTCCGATGCCCGACGGCGAGGAATGGACTCCGCTTTGAGATATGAGCGCGGGTGGCCTATCCCGTCGCCCCAGCGAAGGCTGGGGCCCAAGCGGGTGAAAGGCTCGGCGTTCTTCACCCCCTGCGGTCCCAGCCTGCGCTGGGACGACGATGAAGGAAGAAGATGAATTACGAGACCATCTTGGTGGAGGAGCGCGGCGCCGTCACGCTTATCACCCTCAATCGCCCAAAGGCGCTCAACGCCCTCAACACCGCCGTCCTGGCCGAGCTCATCGCCGCCTTCGCCGCCTACGATTCGGACAACAGCCAGCGCTGCGCCGTCCTCACCGGAAGCGAGAAGGCGTTCGCGGCGGGCGCCGACATCAAGGAGATGTCGAGCCAGGGCTTCGCCGAGATGTACGCCTCGAACTTCTTCGCCGGCTGGGAGCGGGTCACCGCCACCCGCAAGCCGTGGATCGCCGCCGTCGCCGGCTACGCTCTGGGCGGCGGCTGCGAGGTGGCGATGATGGCCGACTTCATCATCGCCGCCGATACCGCCCAGTTCGGCCAGCCCGAGATCAAGCTGGGGGTCACCCCCGGAATGGGCGGCTCGCAGCGCCTCACCCGCGCCGTCGGCAAGGCCAAGGCGATGGAGATGTGCCTCACCGGCCGGATGATGGGCGCCGAGGAGGCCGAGCGCTCGGGCCTCGTCGCCCGGGTGGTTCCCGCCGCCTCGCTGCTCGACGAGGCGCTGAAGACGGCCGAGGCGATCGCCGGCATGGCGCCGCTCGCCGCCATCGCCACCAAGGAGCAGGTCAACGCCGCCTTCGAGACCGGGCTGGCGCAGGGCATCCTCTTCGAGCGCCGCCTGTTCCACGGCCTGTTCGGGAGCGAGGACCAGAAGGAAGGGATGAGCGCCTTCGTCGACAAGCGGAAGGCGGAGTGGACGGGGCGGTAAGAAGGGGAAAGATGGGGATGGCGGCTGAGGATTAACCCGTCGCCCCAGCGAAGGCTGGGGCGACGAAGAGGAAGCGATCTGGAGCGAATGAACATGGCACGCGTAGCATTTATCGGTCTCGGCAACATGGGCGGCGGGATGGCGGCGAACCTGGCGAAGGCGGGGCATGAGGTCCGCGCCTTCGACCTCTCCGAAGCGGCGCTGGCCAAGGCCGAGGCGAACGGCTGCACGCGCGCCGGATCCGCCGAAGACGCGATGGCCAATTCCGAGGCGGTGGTCACCATGCTCCCGGCCGGCAAGCACGTCCGCGAGGTCTACGAATCGAGCGTCATCGGCAAGGCGCCGAGTTCGGCGATCCTGATCGACTGCTCGACCATCGACGTCGCCACCGCCCGCGAGGAGAGCGCCAAGGCCGAGGCGGCCGGCTACCTCATGGCCGACGCCCCCGTCTCGGGCGGGATCGCCGCCGCGGAGGGCGGCACGCTCACCTTCATGGTCGGCGGGAGCGAGCCCGCCTTCGAGGCGGCGCGCCCCTTCCTCGAACAGATGGGCAAGGCGGTGATCCATGCCGGCGGCCCCGGCGCCGGCCAGGCCGCGAAGATCTGCAACAACATGCTGCTGGGCGCCTCGATGATCGCGACCTGCGAGACTTTGGTCATGGCCCGGAAGCTCGGCCTGGATCCGCAGACCTTCTTCGACATCGCCTCCAAGGCATCGGGCCAGTGTTGGTCGCTGACCACTTATTGCCCCCTCCCCGGAGTCGGTCCGGTGACGCCCGCGGATCGCGACTATGAAGGCGGATTCGCGGCGGCTTTGATGCTCAAGGACCTAAGGCTGGCGATGGAAGCCGCGCAAAGCGTCGACAGCTACACCCCGATGGGCGCCGCCGCCGAGGAGCTCTACACCCGCTTCGCGGAGTCGCTCGGCGGCGGAGGCAAGGATTTCTCGGCGGTGATCAAGATGATCGACGATAGCTGGATCCGCCGCTGACCCTTCGCTCCTCGCCGCCATAGGCGCGGACCAGTTCGCGCGCGCTCCGGCCGGGGAGCGGAAGCGAGACCGGACCGGCGCGGCGGCGAAGATCGTCGACGCAGCGCGCGGCCGTCTTGCCGTCCCACCGGTCCGGCCGCCGCGATCCCCGGCCCGACTCGAGGGCTCGGTCGAGCTCGAGCAGAAGGCTCTCGGGCGAGACGAGCCGGTTGGTGCCTTCCAGGACCGTGATCGGCCGTTCGGTATTCTCGCGAAGCGTCAGGCAGGGGATCCCGAGATAGGTCGTCTCCTCCTGGATCCCGCCCGAATCGGTGACCGCCGCGGCGGCCCCGGTCACCAGGCTCATGAACCGGACGTAGGAAAGCGGATCGAGCAGCTTCACGCCGGCGCGCTCGAGCCGGCTGTCGAGCAGCGCGCCGCGGAGCTTCGCCGAGGTCCTGGGATGCACCGGAAAGACCAAGGGAAGCCGCCGCTGCGCCTCGACCAGCGCGTCGACGAGACGGATCAATTGGGCGGGATCGTCGACATTGGAGGGCCGGTGCAAGGTGACGACTCCATAGCCGCCACTTTCCAGCCCCAGCGCTTCGGGCACGCCCGCCGACTCGATCGCCGGCCGGACCAGCTCGAAGCTGTCGATCATGATGTTTCCGACCCGGGTGATCCGGGCCTCCGCCACGCCCTCGCCGCGCAGATTCTCGTCGGCGTCGGGCGAGGGGGTCCAGAGCACGTCGCACAGGGCGTCGGTGACCAGCCGGTTGATCTCCTCCGGCATCGCCCGGTCGCGGCTTCGGAGGCCCGCCTCGAGATGGACGGTGCGAAGGCCGAGCTTCGCCCCCACCATCGCGCAGGCGGCGGTCGAATTGACGTCGCCGACGGTGATCAGCCAATCGGGCCGGTCGCTTAGCGCGACCTTCTCATAGGCTATCATAACCCCGCCGGTCTGCTCGGCATGGCTTCCCGAGCCGATTCCGAGATGATGGTCCGGCTCGGGCAGGCCGAGATCGGCGAAGAAGGCGTCGGACATGTTGGGGTCGTAATGCTGTCCGGTATGGACCAGCACCGGCTCGAAGTCGGGCGCCTCGGCGAGCGCCCGCCAAAGCGGCGCCACCTTCATGAAATTGGGCCGCGCGGCGGCGATCAGGTGAACTCGCTGGACCATGGCGCGGGGGTAGCGCGGGGGAGTTAAGATTGGGTTTGGCGTGGGAGGCGAGAGAAAGGCCGAGGGAGCGCTGAGAAAGAGGAAGGAAGAGGGAAACGTCGGATTCAGTTCAGCACCGCCCTCACCGCATCTCGCCAACCCGTCAGCCGGGCCTCCCTCACCCCCTCCCCCATCGCCGGCTCGAACCGCCGCGCCGGCCCGCGCATCGCCTCCGCCGCCTGCTCCAGCGACGGGAAGATCCCGCACCCGACCGCCGCCAGCATCGCCGCGCCCAGCGCGGTCGTCTCGACCTGACCGGGCCGCTCGACGGGAAGGTCGAGCACGTCCGCCACGTCCTGGGCCAGCCAGTCGTTCGCCGCCATTCCGCCGTCGATGCGAAGCATGTCCCAAGGCGCTCCGTCGGCGGCGAAGCAGGCCATCAGGTCGTGGGTCTGGTGCGCCATCGCTTCCAAGGCGGCGCGGACGATGTGGGCGCGCTGCGTCCCGAAGGTCAGGCCGAGGAGGGCGCCGCGCGCGTCGGCCCGCCAATAAGGCGCCGCGAGACCGTTTTGCGCGGGCACGAAGCGGACTCCGCCGCTGTCGGGGACGGAGCGGGCCAGCGCCTCGCTCTCCGCCGCGGCGCCGATCAATTTGATCTCGTCGCGAAGCCATTTGACGAGGCTGCCGGCGACGAACAGCGAACCTTCCAGCGCGTAGCGTCGCTCGCCGCCGATCTGCCACGCGACGGTGGAGAGCAAGCGGTGGCCGCTCCGGCGCTGCTCCGGCCCGGTATTGGCGAGGACGAACGCGCCGGTTCCGTAGGTCGCCTTGACCGCGCCCGGCGCAAGGCAGGCCTGGCCGATCGCGGCGGCCTGCTGGTCGCCCGCCATTCCGGCGATGGGGACGGCGGCGCCGAGATGCTCGGCCCGGGTCTCGGCGATCGCTCCGGCGCAGTCGACGATCTCCGGAAGGGCGCCCGCCGGGACTCCCCAGAGATCGAGCAGCTCCGGGTCCCAGCGCCCCGCCCCTATATCCATCAGTGCGGTCCTCGAAGCGTTGGTCGAGTCGGAGACGTGGAGCCCGCCGGTCAGCCGGAAGATCAGCCAGCTCTCGACCGTACCGACGCAAAGATCCGGGCCGCGCTCGCGAACCGCCGGCCAATGCTCGATCGCCCAGGCGATCTTCGATGCGCTGAAATAGGGATCGAGGAGCAACCCGGTCCGGGCCTGGACCATCGGCTCGTGCCCCGCCTCGCGAAGCCTTCCGCACAGGTCGGCGGTCCGGCGGTCTTGCCAGACGATCGCGGGAGCGAGGGCCCGCCCGGTCCGGCGGCTCCAGAAGACGATCGTCTCGCGCTGATTGGCGATGCCCAGCGCGGCGATCCGCTCCGGACCGCCTGCCCGCGTGATCGCCGCCTGGGCACAAGCGAGGCTCCGCGCCCAGATCTCCTCGGCGTCATGCTCGACCCAGCCCGGCCGAGGGTAGGATTGGGTCAGCTCCCGCTGCTCGATCGCGAGGCACGCCCCGCCGGATTCGAACAGCATCGCCCGAGTGCTGGTGGTTCCGGCGTCGATGACGAGGAGCGTTTCAGGCATCGCGGCTAGCTTCATCGGAACGAACGGCGGAGTCGAGCCGAATGTCCCCTCTCCCCAGGGACGGGGGGAAGAGCGCCCTTCCCCCTGAGCTTAGTTCGCGGATAAGCCCCGCCGATGGACTCCTTCGACCTCCTGATCGTCGGCGGCGGTATCAACGGCGCGGCGATCGCCCGCGACGCCGCGATCCGCGGCGCGAAAGTGCTGCTGGTCGAACGCGACGATCTCGCCGCCCACACCAGCTCGGCGTCGTCGAAGCTGATCCACGGCGGCCTTCGCTATCTCGAATATCGCGAGTTCCGGCTGGTCCGAGAAGCGCTGAAGGAGCGCGAGATCCTGCTTCGGACCGCGCCGCACATCGTCCGCCCGATGCGCTTCGTCCTGCCCGCGCAAGGCGGCTCACGCCCCTGGTGGATGCTTCGCGCCGGACTGCTCCTCTACGACCTGATGGCGCTGCGCGGCAGCCTTCCCCGTTCGCGCGCCCTCCATCGCGGCGACGGGCCGCTTGGCGAGCCGCTCGCGGTCCGCGGCCGCCTGCTCACCTATTTCGACGCGGCGGTCGATGATTCGCGGCTCACCGTCCTGAACGCCGTCGACGCCGCCGAGCGGGGCGCGGAGATCGCCACCCGGACCGAGCTCCTCGCCGCCCGCCGGGAAGGCGAAGCCTGGATCGCCGAGCTCTCCGGCGGCCGGAGGGTCGAGGCCCGGGCGATCGTCAACGCCGCCGGACCCTGGGTCGGCGCGCTTCTCGGCCGGCTCGGCGAGCCGAGCGAAAGCCGGGCCCGGCTCGTCAAGGGAAGCCACATCGCCGTTCCGGCCCTTTGGTCCGGCGACCACGCCTACATCCTCCCGCAGCCCGACGGACGGGTCGTCTTCGCCCTCCCCTGCCAGGGCCTGACCCTGTTCGGAACCACCGACATCCCGGTCGACGGCCCAGCCGATCCCGAGGCCGGCGAGGACGAGGTCCGTTACCTCTGCGCGGCGGCGAACCTTTACTTCGAGCGCAAGACCGCGCCCGCGGACGTCGTCTGGCGCTATTCCGGAGTGCGCGCCCTGCACGACGACGGCGCCCCCGACGCGAAGTCCGTCACCCGCGACTATCATCTCGAGCTTAGTTCGGCACCGGGAGCGAAGCTCCTGTCCGTCTTCGGCGGCAAGATCACCACGGCGAGGGCCTTGGCCGAGGCGGCCCTGGACCGGCTCGGAGTGGAGGGACGGCGCTCCACCGCCTCGACCATGCTTCCGGGCGGCGACCTTTACCCGGCCTTCGTCGACTGGCTTGCAGGCCTGGGAGAATGGATGCCTCCGGCGCTGGTCCAGCGCCTGATGACAGCCTACGGAACGCGGCTGAAGGACCTCGTCGGCGGCGCCTCGGGACTCTCCGGCCTCGGCCGTCACTTCGGCGCCGGCCTCTACGAGCGCGAGGTGCGATGGCTCGTCGACCGCGAATTCGCCCGAACCGCGGACGACCTGTTGTGGCGCCGGACCAAGCTCGGGCTGCGCTTCACGCCGGCGGAGAGGGCCGGGCTCGAGCGCTACCTGGCTCGAGGGGGTTGAAGACCGCGGCTACGGCCCCTCGTGAAGCGGATCCGTGCCGGGCTCGGGAACCTCGTCCAGCGCTTCGCGGCGCTCCTCCGCCGAGCGCTCGATCTCCTCATTTCGCGTGGGAAGGTCCTGTTCGTCCGAGTTCTCGCGGCCCATGTCGATGCTCCTTGATCGCCCTCCAACGCCCGACCGCGGAACCGGCTCCGCCGCGGCGCGGTTGAACCGCCCATGGCACCGAGCGCTCAACAGGCTTTCGACTCCGCCGGAGACGGCGAGTCGGTCATCGGCTGGAAGCTCGACGGCGATCAGAGGATGGAGCTGCTCCAGCAATTCCCGCCCCGCTTCGCCGAGCCGGTCGCCGACCATGTCACCTTGTGCCGGGCGTCCGACGACGCCGCCCTCCCCGACGAGCGCGAGGCCGAGATCGTCGGCCGGGTCGAGGACGGCCGCGGAGTGGAGGCGATGGTCGTCCGCCTCGGAGGAACCACCGACCGGCCCGACGGGAGCACCTACCACATCACCTGGTCGCTCGAGCCCGGTCGGGAGGCGGTCGAATCCAACGCCGTGCTTCGCGACTGCGCCTGGGAGATGTTCGATCTGCCGATGCCGGTGAGGCTCCGGCCCGCCCGCTTTCCCTGACTCGGCCCGCGGGCTCCACCGCCTCGCCGCGAATCGTTCGTACGCCCCCCGCCAAGCCCGCGCCCGAGACGACGATTGCAATTGTAGTCGTTCGCGATTACACCGGCGGCAACGCCGCTTGCACGAAGAAGCGCAGCAAAATCAAAGCCTTGGAGAATGCCTGTGAAGAAGAGCCTAGCCTTCGCCATTTCCGCCGTCGCGCTCGCCGCCGCGCCCGCCGCGGCTCATGACGACCATTCGTGCCTGGACGATCTCTGCCTCGTCCAGTCGCTGGTCGAGGCACCGCCGGCCGGCGGCGAGATCGATCCGGCGGCGGCGATCCGCTACGGCAAATGGGGCTTCGACCTGACCGGAATGGACCATAGCGTAAAGCCGGGCGACGATTGGTACCGCTTCGTCAACGGAACCTGGGCGAAGAACACGACCATCCCGGCCGACCGTTCCTCCTACGGCGCCTTCGCCGTGCTCCGCGACCTTTCCGAGGCGCGCCTTCGCAAGCTGGTCGAGGGCTATGATGCCGCCGATTCGGCGAATCCCGATCGCGCCAAGGTCGCCGCCCTCTACCGCGGCTTCATGGACGAAGCGACGGCCGAGCGGCTCGACGCGGCGCCGCTCGCCGCCCGCCTCGCTCCGATCAAGGCCGCGGCCACCAAGGAGGACATGGCGCGGCTGATGGGCCGCTCGCTAGGCGGATTCGGATCGAGCTTCTTCGGCCCGGGAGTCAGCGACGACGCCAAGCAGCCCGACATCTATTCGCTCTACCTACGCCAGTCCGGTCTCGGCCTCGGCGACCGCGACCTCTATCTCGACGCGAAGTTCAAGCCGCAGGTCGAGCGCTATCGGCAATATGTCGCGCAGCTGCTCGAAATGTCCGGCTGGCCGAATTCGGCGGAAGCCGCCGACAAGGTCGTCGCGATGGAGACCCGGATCGCCCAGGCGCACTGGACCCGCGCGCAGAGCCGCGACCGCGACAAGACCTACAATCTGATGACTCTCGCCGAGCTCCAGGCGCAGTCGCCGGGCTTCCCATGGAAGACCTTCTGGGAATCGGCCGGGATCGCCAAGGCGGAGCGGGCGATCGTCGCCCAGAACAGCGCCTTTCCGAAGATCGCCCAGGTCTTCGCCGACACAGACATGGACACGCTCAAGGCCTGGCAGGCGTTCCGGACCGCGGACCAGATCGCTCCGCTCCTCTCCAAGCGCTTCGTTGACGCGCAGTTCGAGTTCCGCTCGAAGTTCATGAACGGCCAGCCCGAGCAGCGCGAGCGCTGGAAGCGCGGCGTGGCGCTGGCCGAGAACGCGATCGGCGAGGCGATCGGCCGCGATTATGTCGCGCTCTACTTCCCGCCCGAATCCAAGGCCAAGATGGACCGGCTGGTGGCGAACCTTCGAACCGCGCTCGGCGGCCGGATCCGCAACCTCGCCTGGATGGGCCCGGCGACCAAGCAGGAAGCCTTGGCCAAGCTCGCCCACTTCACCGTCAAGATCGGCTATCCCGACAAGTGGCGCGACTATTCGGCGCTTCGCATCCTGCCCGGCGACCTGGTCGGCAATGTCGAGCGGGCGGAGCAGTTCGAGTGGGACTATCGCCGCAACCGGCTCGGCAACGCGGTCGACAAGGCGGAGTGGGGAATGACCCCGCAGACGGTCAACGCTTATTATAACAGCGTCAAGAACGAGATCGTCTTCCCGGCCGCGATCCTGCAGCCGCCCTTCTTCGATCCCAAGGCCGACGACGCGGTCAATTACGGCGGCATCGGCGGAGTGATCGGCCACGAGATCAGCCACGGCTTCGACGATCAGGGCCGCAAGTCCGACGGCAACGGAGTGCTTCGCGACTGGTGGACGGCCGAGGACGCGGCCAAGTTCGAGGTTCAGGCGGCGAAGCTCGGCGCCCAGTACGAAGCCTATTCGTTCGAAGGCCTGCCGGGCCTCCACATCAACGGCCGGGCCTCGATGGGGGAGAATATCGGCGACCTGGGCGGAGTGCTCATCTCCCTCGACGCCTATCACCAGTCGCTGGGCGGCCGTAAGGCCAAGGTGATCGACGGCTTTACCGGCGACCAGCGCTTCTTCCTGGGCTGGGGCCAGGTGTGGCGCACCCTGTTCCGCAACGAGGCGCTCCGCCAGCAGCTGGTCAGCGATCCTCACTCGCCGGGGCAGATCCGGGCGATCAATCCGCTCCGCAACGTCGACGCCTGGTACGCCGCCTGGAACGTCAAGCCGGGCGACGCGCAATATGTCGCTCCGGCCGACCGGGTGCGCATCTGGTAAGGCGCTGGACCGTCCGCGGCGCGTGCCGCCGCGGACGGTCCGCCCGAGTCTCGAAACGAGACCATCCCAAGGCCGGCAGCGGGCGATCCGGCGCGTTTTCATCCGCTCTTCTTCAGCTCGACATGCGAGTTCATCGGCGCGATTGCCGCCGTTGCCGCTGACTTGTCCCCTGCTTGATAATGCCGCTTCCAAGATGCTCCAAGGTTAGCTAATGCCGTCGAAGGGGACAGAGCAATCCGTGGAGTATTGGGAGCAATCGATGGAACAGGAACAGCTTATTTCCCTCACCGCGGACATTGTCTCGGCACACGTTTCAAACAATACCGTCGCGCTTAGCGACGTTCCGATATTGGTCCAGCGCGTATTCGAAGCGCTTTCGGCGGCCGGAGCGCCGACCCCCGCCGAGGAGCCGCAGGGCAAAACCCCGGTGGTTTCTGTCAGGTCGTCGATCAAGCCCGAATATCTCGTGTGCATGGAATGCGGTCGTCAGCAGAAGACATTGAAGCGGCACCTCCAGACCGCGCACGGAATGACCCCCGCCCAGTATCGCCAGGATTACGGCCTTCCCGATTCCTATCCAATGGTCGCTCCCAAATATTCCGAGCAGCGCCGTTCGCTCGCCAAGGAGATCGGGCTCGGCCGCAAGCCGCGCGGCGCCAAGCCCGCCGCCGCCGCGCCGGAGGCGGCGCCCGCCGCGCCGGCCCGCCGCCGCCGAAAGGCCTGACCGCCGGAAATCGCCCGGCCCTCGCGGCCGAGCGCGGTTCACCGGCCGCGAAACGCCCCGGAAGTCCGCCGACTTCCGGGGCTTTTGCGTTCGCCTCGATCGGACTGAAGCCTCCTCAGTCTCCGCCCGGGATCGTCCGGCGGATCAGCTCGAGCGCTTCCGAGCGGGGCCTCGGCGAAAGCGGTTCGATCACCGCCTCCAGGAACGCCCGCAGGTCGGGGTCGGACCGCATCGTCGCTCCGGCGCGCATCAACAGCCCGGCGAGCTTGTGAACGGCCTCGTTCAACGCCCTCGTCCGCGCCTCCGCCGCTGGCGCCCCGTAGCAGTCCCGCCCGTCGATGGTCAGCCGGAGGATGAGCGCGCCGACAAGATGCGTGAATTCAAGGCAGGGTATTTCTGGCATCGCGCTCCGATCGCTCGGATTCGCCGGTGCGCGTCCTCCGGCGAGCGGCCCGGCAGACACTAAAAAGCCCCGGAAATCCAAGGACGTCCGGGGCTTTTTGAAATGGTGGGCGTGGCAAGGATTGAACTTGCGACCCCTGCGATGTCAACACAGTGCTCTACCACTGAGCTACACGCCCACGCGCCTGCTTCGCGAAGGAAATGCGTTCCTCCGAAAGCAGGCGAAGGGCCATGTAGCGAGGCCCTCGAACCGGCGCAAGCGCTGCCTTGCTCCACCGACGGCCCAGGAGGCCTTCCGGCGGCTTACAGCCTGCCGTGCTGGTCCTCGCTCTGGAACAGCCGGTCGACCTCGGCGACCAGGTCGCGCAGGTGGAAGGGCTTGGAAAGCACCTTGGCCGAAGGCGCGCTTCGCCCCGCCTTGAGAGCGACCGCGGCGAATCCGGTGATGAACATCACCCGCATGTCCGGAGCCGCCGCGGCGGCCTTCTGGGCGAGCTCGATGCCGTCCATCTCGGGCATGACGATGTCGGTCAAAAGCAGGTCGAAACTTTCGCTCTCGATCAGCGGAAGGGCCGCCGTTCCGCGGTCGACCGCGGTGACGCTGTAGCCGGAGCGTTCGAGCGAGCGGGCGAGATAGACCCGCATCGACTCGTCGTCCTCCGCCAGCAGGATCCTCGCCATTCGCCGCCACTCCGGGGAACCGTCGCGCCCGATGCGCGTAGCCCTTCATCCTCTATGCCGGAAGCCGCCCCCCATTGCCAGCACGCGAAGCGCCCTTTGGCCCACCGGCCGCCGCCCATTGCGATTGCGTGCCAAATGCGGACTACTTAGGCTTGAAAGGCAAATGACCGACTCCGCCGCCCCGTCCGATCCGCCTTCCCTGCCCTTCCGCCGCCTCGGCCCGGAGGCGCCTTCGTCGCCGGTGCTCCTCTCGGTCCCCCATGCCGGACGGGCCTATTCGCAGGCCCTGCTCGGCGCCGCCCGCCTTTCCCGCGGCAAGCTCGAGCTGCTCGAGGACCGGCTGGTCGACCGGCTCGTCTGGCGGGCGGTGGCGGCCGGAGCCAGCGCGATCGTCGCCGACGTGCCGAGAGCCGAGATCGACCTCAACCGCGACGAGCGGGAGATCGATCCCGCCCTCGTCGTTCCTCGGCCGGAGCCGTCAGAGCTCGCCGACACGCCTCGGATCCGGGGCGGTCTCGGCTTGATACCCGCCCGGATCGCCGGCGCCGGCGCGATCTGGCGGCAGCGCATCGCGGCGGACGAGGTCGGCCGCAGGATCGGCGACGTCCATCGTCCCTACCATGCCGCTCTCGCCGCCGCTCTCGAGGCCGCGCGCGCCCGGTTCGGGATCGCGGTCCTGCTCGACTGCCATTCCATGCCGCCCCGAAACCCGCTCGGAGGCGGAGCTCCGGTGGTGCTCGGCGACCGTTTCGGCCAAAGCATCGCGCCGAACCTTGCTTCGGCGGCGGAGGCCGCGGTCCGGCAGGCCGGCTTCGCGGTGGCGCGCAACGATCCCTATGCCGGCGGCGAGATCACCGCCCGCCACGGCCGCCCCGCCGAGGGCATCCACGCCCTCCAGCTCGAGATCGATCGCTCCTTGTACCTGGCGCCCGATCTTCGCGCGCCCGGCGCCGGCTTCGACCGGGTCGCCCGGCTCGTCGCGCTCGTCGCCGAGGCGCTTGCCGGCGAAGCCTTGGCGCCGGCGCAGGCGCTGGCCGCCGAATAGCGGGCTCGAAGAGCGCGGGGCGGGTCGAAAAAAAGCCACCCCGCGAGTTTCGCAGGGTGGCCAAGGTTCAGGGAGGAAGCACCCCCAAGGGGGCACTCGACGCGCCGCCGCAAAGGGGGAATACGGCCGCGCGCTGCATAGAATGTATGAAATGCCCGATTGGTTTCAAGGCGTTGCCGATCGTGATGCCCGCGATCCCGCCTGTCCGGGACACCAGCCGGTTCTCGGCGTCGTGGACGCAGCCGCTGGTCCCGTCCGAGGTGAGGTTGCCGTTGGCATCATAGGCGAACGCCGCCGGGCCCGCGGAGGTATACTGGTTGAGCCCGTTGACCGAGTAGCTTCGGCCGACATTGTAGGCGGTGGCGCTGGCCAGCGCGTCGTTGCTCCCCGTCCGGGCGACGATCTGGCTCGCGGCGTTATACTCGAACCCCAGGACCTGGTCCGCGGCCCTGCCGCCAAGGTCGTTGGTGAGGCTGGCGAGCCGCCCGGCGGAGTCGTAGCGATAGGCGCTCAAGGCGCCGGCGAAAGCGGTTGAGGCGTGACGCCCCGCCGACGTCCGACCACGGCGTGTGACGCCTAGGCTTTACCTCTGTTGACGCAAACTTGCTTCTTCGTAGTCCAAGACGCCACGTGAAGACTCGTTACGCAAAAACTTTCTTATGCTATCCAGGCTTACTTCGTGAGGAATTTCCACGGAGTAGAGCATCCTTAAATTACCACCTTCCCATTTACATCCTTGACTAACTAGATTGTTCAAAACGGCGCTATGACCTTCTTTTTCAAAGAATATTATCCTTATAACAGAAATATCCGACTTACCTAACAATCTATTAAATCTTAGAATCCCATCGACAAAAATACCTTCAACTATGTCGTCAGGGCTAATGTCGACTATATAAAAAGGTATGTTATCTATTCTGTACCTGTTCGAACCCAAATCCTCTACCCATAAGGTCTCGAAGTCGTCGGGCGGGTAGCCATCTTCATCTTTTGCAAGAGTGAATGTCATCTTAGTTTTCGTCATGCGGAGACCTCGGAGGTTTTTTTACGTTACACTCAAAGCACCGCACTGCGCCGTTTGACGGTGAGCCATCGCCTCCCCTCGCCCTATCAATGATATGATCCACGTTCCTTTCCCTTGGATCACGGCGGTCCCCTTTTCAGTTTTTTTAGGATCGTGGGTATCTCTTTCACAATTCACACACGACGGGTTACCCTTCGTTTCACGGGCACGCTCCTCGATCACCTCACGCTTGCCTCTCGGCGTGAATCGCTTGCCAGCCCGATTGCCACCGGCGGTTCCTGGTTTCTCCTTTTGTGGAGGAGGATTAGAACCCTCGACCCATGAGATTTGACCGGCGACCCAATCTATCGCTTTGCCACATACCGCAGCGCAAACGAGGACAAGTCCACTGCCGACCAAATCGGCCCCAGCACAAACGGGTGCCCCCGGTCCAGCGAAGCCGCAAAGCGCGATCTCAGGACCAAGGCCGCTCGAATCTCGTCGGTCCACAGGATCGTTGGCGACATAAGCGTAAAGGTTGACCTGGTCCTTATACCCGATCGGGTCGGTCTGCAGGAACCGCCCCAGCGTCGGCGAGTAGATGCGAGCCTTGTAGTAGTACATGCCGAGCTCGGGCAGCCAGGCCTGGCCGGTGTAGCCGAACCGGCCGACCGTGGAGACGCTCGTCG
>Ga0070661_100000023_pt1 | contig 123104 bp, 133 predicted proteins | sample KBSC43metaG_FD_64663 | JGI IMG/M metagenome (GOLD analysis project Ga0070661, IMG submission 64663) | Corn rhizosphere microbial communities from Kellogg Biological Station, Michigan, USA - KBS C4-3 metaG | ecosystem: Host-associated > Plants > Roots > Rhizosphere > Soil ... | reverse complement strand
GTGGCGATCCGCGAGGAGAACCAGACCCTGGCGACGATCACCCTGCAGAACTACTTCCGGCTCTACGACAAGCTCTCCGGCATGACCGGCACCGCCCTCACCGAGGCGACCGAGTTCATGAAGATCTACAAAATGCCGGTCGTCGAGATCCCGACCAACAAACCGATGGTCCGGCTCGACCAAAACGACCAGATCTTCAAGACCAAAGACGGCAAGTGGGGCGCCGTGATCGAGGAAATCGTCGGCCGCCACGAGAAGGGCCAGCCGGTGCTGGTCGGAACCGTCTCGGTCGAGGTCTCGGAGATGATCTCCGAGGCGCTGAAGCGGCAGGGGATCAAACACGCGGTCCTCAACGCGAAGCCCGAGCACGCCGAACGAGAGGGGGAGCTGATCGCCCAGGCGGGCCGCAAAGGCGCGGTGATGATCGCCACCAACATGGCCGGCCGCGGCGTCGACATCAAGCTCGGCGGCGACCCCGAACACCTGGCGATCGCAGAGCTGAAAAAGCAGGGGATCACGCACGAGAGCGAGGAGTACGAGGAGGCGCTGGCGGCGAAGACGGCCGAGCTGGCGCCCCAGTGCAAGGTCGAGGCAGAGGAAGTGCGGGAGCTCGGCGGCCTCTTCATCTGCGGCACCGAGCGCCACGAGTCGCGGCGGATCGACAACCAGCTGCGCGGTCGCTCCGGCCGCCAAGGCGACCCCGGCGAGTCGCGCTTCTTCCTCTCCGCCGAAGACGACGTCATCCGCCTCTTCGCCGGCGATCGCATCTACAACATCCTCGACAAACTCGGGCCGACCGACGACGACGGCAGCGAAGTCCCGCTGGAAGCGAAGATGCTGACGAAGACCGTCGAGAACGCCCAGAAGAAGGTCGAGGAGCAGAACTTCCTGATCCGCAAACGCGTCCTCGAGTACGACGACGTGATGAACGAGCAGCGGCGCGTGATCTACAAATACCGCCGCGAGATCCTCGAAGGGCGCGACATCTCCGAGAACGCCCGCGACGAACTCGAGAGCGTCGTCGACCGCCTCGTCGACGAGTACACCGCCGGCGACATCCTGGAGGACTGGGATCTCGAGGAGCTGGAGACGCAGCTGCGGCAGATCTGGCCGGTCGGGATCGAGGTCTCGACCCTGGCGCCGGAGACCGTCGACCGCGAACAGCTCAAAGACGCCCTCGACGACGACGTCATGAACGCCTATGACGAGCGCGAAGAGCAGCTCGGCGAGGAGCTGATGCGTTACCTCGAGCGCTCGATCCTGCTGCAGGTGATCGACAACCGCTGGCGCGAACACCTCTTCGACATGGATTACCTGCGCGAAGGCATCCACCTCCGCGGCTTCGCCCAGATCGACCCCCTCGTCGCCTACAAAAACGAGGGCTTCTCGATGTTCGAAGAGCTGCTGCACGCGATCTGGGACGAGTTCTCGAAACTGGTCTTCCGCGCCGAAATCGAAGTCCAGCCCGGACAGGGCGAGGCAGTTGCCGCCGGCAACGGCGGCGGCGAGACCTCGACCCTCGCCTACTCGGGCGGCACCGCCGAAGGCCAGCCCTCGGCGCTGCAGGAAGTGGTGGCGACCAGCGGCGTCAACGCCTCCGACGCCGCCGCCGCCAGAGCAGCGGGCCCCGGCAACGGCGGCGACGTGGTCGAGACCGTGGTCAAAGACGAGCACGAGAACATCGGCCGCAACGACCCCTGCTGGTGCGGCAGCGGCAAAAAGTTCAAGAAGTGCCACGGCGCCTAGCGGCGCATGGCTGACCCCGTCCGCGAGTTCATCCGCGCCTTCAACGAGCGCGACCTGGACGCTTTCGTCGCCGTCCTCGACCCGGAGGTCGAGCTGCACTCGGGGCGCGGGCTGCGGAAGGGGATCGAGGCGGCTCGGGTCTGGGCGACGCGGGCTCCGGGGGGCGTCCAGCAGACGATCGAGCTGGAGGATCTCTACGAGGACGGGACCGAGGGGGGCGGCGGCCGCGCGGTTGCCCTGATCCTGCGGCGCTGGCACTGGGAAGAGGACGAAAGCGTCGCCGGGATCGACTTCATGGCCTGGGCCTTCGAGCTCCGCGACCACAAGATCCTCAGCTGGCGGCCCTACGAGAGCCGGGACGAGGCGCTCCGCGTCCACCGCTTCGCCCGCCCCTAGCCAGGCGCCCTGCGGCGGCTTACGATGGGCCGATGAGCTCGGTCGCTCCCGATAACGCCGAAGCCACCGAGGCCTGGAGCGGGCCGCTCTTCGACGTCTTCCTCAAATACCGCGACCTCACCACCGGCGGCCTCGGTGCCCACGGCGAGGTAGCGATGGCGTCGAACCCGCCGCGCCCGGGGGAGCGGGTGATCGACATCGGCTGCGGCTTCGGCGACACCACGCAGCGGCTGGGCGAGCTGGTCGGGCCCGAGGGCTCGGCGCTCGGGGTCGACGTCTCCGCACCGTTCGTCGAGACCGCCCGCCAGGAGGCCGAGGAAGCCGGTCTCGGCAACGTCGAGTTCCGGCTCGCCGACGTGCAGACGCTGCAGCTGCCGCAGGAATTCGACTACGCCTTCTCGCGGATGGGGATCATGTTCTTCGGCAACCCGGTAGCCGCTCTGCGCAACGTCCGCGCGGCGCTGAAGCCGGGTGGCCGCTTCACCGCCGTCGTCTGGCGGCGCAAGGACGACAACGAGTGGGTGCGGCGGGCCGAGGAGATCGTCGACGAGTACCTCGAGCACCCGGAGGAGACCGACGAACCTACCTGCGGCCCGGGGCCCTTCTCGATGGCCAACGCCGACACCGTCAGCGAGCAGCTGAAGATCGCCGGCTTCGAGGAGATCGGGCTGCGGCGCTGCGACCTGCCGATGAAAGTCGGCGCCGACCTCGACCAGGCGGTCGAGTTCGGCATGGCCCTCGGCCCGGCGGGCGAGATCCTCCGCCTCTGGGGCGACCGGGTCGACGAGATCCGCCCCGAGATCGCCGCCAAGATCCGCGCCGCGATCGCCGAGTTCGACGGCCCCGACGGCGTCTTCGCCCCGGCCTCGACCTGGATCATCAGCGCCCGCACGCCGGGCTGAGCCGGCGCGACCAATAACCTGTGCCCATGGCCGATGCCGCGCAGAGCCAACCGGTAGCGCCCCGCCTGGCCTCCGTCCGGGAGCAGCTGTCCCTGCTCTCGGACTACCTTTGACCCCGCTGCGCTAGAAGCCGAAGCGAGCCGGCTGGAGGAGGAGATGGGCCGTCCCGGCTTCTGGGACGACCAGCAGGTGGCGGCGAAGACCTCGGCCGCCCACGCCCGCGCGCAGAAGCGGCTGGAGATGTTCCGCGGCCTCGAGGGTGACGTCGCCGACCTCGGCGACCTGGCCGAGATGGCGGCCGAGGACGAGGAGATGGCGGCCGAGCTCGACTCCCAGCTGGGCTCGGTCGAGCAGCGGCTGGCCGAGCTCGAAGAGGCGCGCCTGTTCAGCGGCGAGTACGACGCCGGCGACGCCGTCGTCACCGTCCACGCCGGCGCCGGCGGGACCGACTCCCAGGACTGGGCCGAGATCCTGCTGCGGATGTACCTGCGCTGGGCCGAACGCCGCGGCTTCGACGTCGAGATGCTCGAGGCCTCGCCGGGGGAGGAGGCGGGGCTGAAGTCGGCGACCTTCATCGCCCGCGGCGAGAACGCCTACGGCCTCTTCGCCGCCGAGCGCGGCGTCCACCGGCTGGTCCGGATCTCGCCTTTCGACTCCTCCGCCCGCCGCCACACCAGCTTCGCCCAGGTCGACGTCGGGCCGGTGGTCGAGGACGGGGTAGAGGTCGAGATCGACGAGGGCGACCTGCGGATCGACACCTACCGCGCCTCCGGCGCCGGCGGCCAGCACGTCAACAAGACCGACTCGGCGGTGCGGATCACCCACGTCCCGACCGGCGTCGTCGTCCAGTGCCAGAACGAGCGCTCGCAGACCCAGAACAAGGCGGTGGCGATGCAGCTGCTGCGCTCGAAGCTGATCGAGCTGGAGGAGCGCAAACGCTCCGAAGAGCTGGCACGGGCGCGCGGCGAGGTCAAAGACGTCGCCTGGGGCTCGCAGATCCGCAGCTACGTCCTCCACCCCTACACGATGGTCAAGGACCACCGCACCGAGCACGAGGTCGGCGACGTGCAGCGGGTCCTCGACGGCGACATCGACGAGTTCGTCCGCGACTACCTGAACAAGACCGCCGCCGCCTCGGCGAGCTAGATGGCACCGCTGCTCCAGCTCGAACGGGCCGCCGCCGGGGAGGCGGAGGGGCTGCTGGTCCTCCACCACGGCCGCGGCACCGACGAGCGCGACCTCCTCGGCCTCGCCGACCTCCTCGACCCGGATAGGCGGCTGCGGGTGGTGACGCCGCGGGCGCCGCTGCAGCTGCCGGGCTCGCCCGGCTACCACTGGTACCTGGTCCCGCGGGTCGGCTATCCGGACCCGGAGACCTTCGAGGCGGCCCGCGCCGCCCTCGCCGGGCTCCACGACGCGTTCTGGGAGGAGGCGGGGTTCGGTCCCGAACGGACCGTCCTCGGAGGGTTCTCGATGGGGGCGGTGATGAGCTACGCGACGGGGCTGAGCGCCGAGCGCCCGCCGCCCGCCGGAATCCTCGCCTTCAGCGGCTTCGTGCCGACGGTCGCGGGCTGGGAGCCGTCACTTGCCGACCGCACCGAGGCCCGGGCCTTCGTCAGCCACGGGCGCCGCGACCCGGTGATCGGCGTCGAGTTCGCCGAGCGCGCGCGGGAGCTGCTCGAGGCCGGCGGCCTCGAGGTCACCTACCGTGAGTCCGACCTCGGTCACCAGATCGACCCCGCCCACCTTCGTGAAGCGGGCGCTTGGCTCGACGAGGTGCTCCCTCGAGGTTGAAGCGGCAGTAGCGGGGGGTGTTGACCGCCTGCAGCATGACCGTGAATTCGCGCGCTGCCAGCGCCCGCTGCATCTTCTTCTCGCCGAGGACGAAGTTGTCGCGGAAGACGCCGCCGCGGCGGAAGTGGGTGTGCTCGGCACCGAGGTGGACACCGCCGTGCGGGCCGCGCAGGCGGGCGTCGATCGCGACCGAGGCGGGCGCCAGCGCTTCGTAGTGGATGACCATCTGGACGGTCTGGCTGCCGGGCAGGGCGGCGAGCTTCGCGGTCGCGTCTTCGAGGACGCATTCTTCGGCTTCCTCGGATTCCCGTTCTTCTTCTGCGATTTCGGCGCAGAGCTGCACGTCTTCTTCGTCTTCGATCGTGCAGCCGTCTTCTTCGGCTTCGCTTTCGTCTTCGCCGCCGTCTTCGGCTTCGTCGGCTTCTTCGTCCGCCGGTTCGGCCGCACCACCGCCGACGACGGGCAGGGTCAGCGCCGGCGCCGGGGCGGCGATGGTGAAGAGCGCGACGAGGCAGAGGATCAGGAGAAGGGGCAGCTTGCGCATCGACTCCTCTCATCGGAGCGAAGGCGATGACCCTTTAGGTACGGGATTACCCCTCGAGCACTCCCTCGAGCTCGAGCAGCCCCTGCTTCATCGGCAGGCCGCCGCCGTAGCCGCCGAGGGCGCCGCCGGTCCGCAGGACTCGGTGGCAGGGGACGACGAGCGGGATCGGGTTGCTGCCGCAGGCGGTGCCGGCGGCGCGGACCGCGCGCTCGTTGCCGGCTTTCCTTGCCATCTCCGTATAGCTGCGGGTCTGCCCGTAGGGGATCCTGTTAATTGCCCGCAGGACGCGCTGGCGGAAGCCGCTCGAGAGGCGCCAGTCCAGCGGCAGGTCGAAGTGGTCGAGCTTGCCCGCGAAGTAGAGGTCGAGCTCGCGGCGCACCTCGTCGAGCTCGCCCGGCGCCTCGAGCACCCGCGGCGAGACCCGGGCGGCGAGGTCGACCAGCAGTTCGTCGGAGTCCTGGTTGGGGAGGCCCACCCGTACCAGCCCCCGCTTGGTCTGCGCCAGCAACAGCGGCCCGAAGGGGGAGTCGGCGGTGGCGTAGGCGACGTCGAGCAGGCCCTCCTCGGCGGCCCGGCCCTTCAGCCCCTCGATCGCCCGGTCGGTTGCGCTCGTCATGCCAGCTCCTTTCGCAGTCGCTTCAGTCCCTCGTGCAGGTTGCGCCGCGCCGCCTCCGGCGAGCAGCCGAGCGCGGCGGCGATCTCGGCGTGCGGCAGGTCGCTGCCGTAGCGCAGGGCGACTGCCGCGCGCTGTTTCGGCGGCAGGGCTCCTACTGCGGTCCAGAGCCGCTCGTCGCGCTCGGGGATTCCGTCCTCGACCGCGACCTCCGCCACCTCGGCGACGGGGACCGGGTTTCGGCCGCGGGCGCGGTGGTGGTCGATCGCCTTGCGGTGGGCGATCGTCAGCAGCCAGCCGCGCAGGTTGCCCGCGTCGCCCAGCTTCGGGTAGGCGCGCAGGGCCGCCAGAAAGGTCTCCTGGAAGCAGTCCTCGGCGCCCTCGCGGCCGACCGCTCCCTGCAAGATCGCCATCACGGCGCCGGAATGGTCGTCGAGAACGGTTTGAAACGGCGGCAGCGCGGTCACTCTGTGGGATTAAACGTGGCTGGGCGACGAAACGTGAGAAAGATCAGTCCGAGCCGCCCGAGGGCGGCTCGTTAGGCTGCCTCGATGATCGAGCTGGCGGGGGAAATCGAGGAGCTTGTCGGGCGCGCTCTGGCCGAGGACGTCGGCGAGGGCGACATCACCGCCGAGGCGACGGTGCCGGAGGAGGCGCGGGGGCGGGCGCGGATCGTCCAGAAACAGCCCGGAGTCGTCTACGGCCTCGCCGTCGTCGCCGAGGCGATGCGGCAGTGCGGGGTCGAGGACGTCGACAACCTCGTCGTCGAGGGGCAGTGGCGCGAGGACGTCCCCGCCGACGTCCTGATCGCCGGCGGCAGCGCCCGCGGCCTGCTGGCGGCGGAGCGGACCGCGATCAACTTCCTCGGCCACCTCTCGGGCGTCGCCACCTTGACCTCCCGCTACGCCGAGGCGGTCGTGGGCACCGGCACCACGATCCTCGACACCCGCAAGACCACCCCGGGCCTGCGCCACCTGGAGAAGGCGGCCGTCGCCGCCGGCGGCGGCATCAACCACCGCATGGGCCTCTACGACGCGATCCTGATCAAGGAGAACCACATCGCCGCGGCGGGCGGCCTGGCGAAAGCCGTATACGCCGCCCGCAACGCCCAGCCCGAGAAGGCGATCGAGGTAGAGGTCACCAACCTCGACGAGGCCGCCTACGCCCTCGGCATGGGCGTAGACCGGCTCCTGCTCGACAACATGAGTACGAAAGAGCTGCAAGAAGCAGTTGCCCTGCGCGACCAGAACGCAGGCGGCAGCGATGGAGTCTCCCTCGAGGCCTCCGGAGGCGTTAGCTTGGAGAACGTTCGAGAGATTGCCGAAACCGGAGTCGAGTTCATCTCAATAGGTGCGCTGACCCACTCAGCTGCAACGCTCGATTTCTCGATGCTCCTCGAACTCTCCTAAGCGCGCGCAGGGACAAACCCCTACTTCAGAAGTTTCGAGAGCCGCCTGTCTTTGAGGATCTTGCCCCCCGTCTGCTCGTTCGGGCAGTAGTTCATCTGGTGTTCTGAGAAATAGACGGCCTCGATCGTGGTGCCGCAGCGAGGGCAGGGCTCACCCTCGCGCTTGTGGATCTGCAGCGGCATCGGGACCTTGTCCGGGACCTCGGGGCCGATCGTCTTCTCGTAGTGGTCGATCGCGTCACCTAGGACGTGTAGAGCTGCGTGCAGGCGCTCGACCTCCTCGGGATTCAATTCAGACCCTTTCTTGAACGGCGACAGCCGCGCCTCCCAGAGGATCTCGTCGACCCAGGAGCGGCCGATCCCGGCGATGTCTTTCTGGTGGCGCAGCAGCGGGTGCAGGTGGCGGGGCTGGTCGATCGCCGCCGCGAAGTCCGGGAGCGGGGGAGGGGGCCAGGCCTCGGGGCCGAGGCTGGCGACCATCTCGTCCTCGGCGACAGCGTCCACCGGCAGCAGCTTCGCCCAGGCGCGCTGCTTGGTCCCGAACTCGCGCAAACGCAGCTCACGGCCGTCGCCGAGGCGGATCAGCACCCGCGAGGCTTTGTCTTTCGGCGAAGCCCGTTTGTCGAAGACGCGCAGCCGTCCCGCCGACATCAGGTGGATCAGCAGCGCCAGGTCGCCGAACTCGACCACCGGCATCTTGCCGATCCGCCGCACCCCCGTCAGCTCGCGCCCGGCCAGCGCTTCCAGCGGCGGGTCGAAGGTCTTCATCACGTTCATCCCCGGTGCCAGCGCCGATTCCACCTCGGCGCCGGCGAGGGCGCTGTCGAGGCGGCGGGCGACGATCTCGACCTCCGGCAGCTCGGGCACCCGAAGAAGGCTAGACGGGCGCTTCGATCAACTAGACTTCGTCCACGTTCATTCGACCGGTCCCGGACCCAGTCCCGCCGGCGAACATCAGGAAAGGAAGGGCTCATGCAGGAGCTCCCGACGATCCAACCTACTTTGGCCCCGGAGCTGAGCCCGGAGCAGATCGCTGAGATCAGCGATGAGATCCGCGCGCTCGCGGCGCAGCGCAACGCGGTCATCCTCGCCCACAACTACGAGCTGCCCGAGGTCCAGGACGTCGCCAACTACCGCGGCGACTCGCTCGGCCTCTCGCGCCAGGCGGCCGAGACCGACGCCGAGGTGATCGCCTTCTGCGGCGTCCACTTCATGGCCGAGACCGCCTCGATCCTCTCGCCGCAGAAGACCGTGCTGATCCCCGACCTCGACGCCGGCTGCTCGCTCGCCGACTCGATCGACGCCGACCAGCTGCGCGCCTGGAAGGCCGAATATCCCGGAGCGCTCGTCGTCATGTACGTCAACACCTCGGCCGAGGTCAAGGCCGAGACCGACTACTGCGTCACCTCCTCCAACGCGGTCGACGTCGTCCGCCACATCTGGGACGAGCACGGCCCTGAGGCGGAGATCCTCTTCGGCCCCGACATGTGGCTCGGCGCCTTCGTCGAGCGCGAGACCGGCCTGGTCGACGAACCCGAGCGCCGCGGCCGCTTCCACATCTGGGACGGCGAGTGCCACGTCCACGCCGGGATCAAGCCGCTGGACATCGCCCGTACGCGCTCCGAACACCCGAACGCCGAGTTCCTGATCCACCCCGAGTGCGGCTGCTCGACCCAGGCGATGGAGTACGTCGCCGCCGGCGACATCGATCCCGACGGCGTCCACATGCTCTCCACCTCGGGGATGCAGAAGCACGTCGAAGCCCACCCCGACGGCGAGTTCATCGTCGCCACCGAGAACGGGATGCTCTACCCGCTGCAGCAGGCGGCGCCGCGCGCCAACCTGATCGAGGCCAACCGGATGGCCACCTGCAAGTACATGAAGATGATCACGCTGCCGAAGCTGCGCGACGCCCTGCGCGAGATGAAGTTCGAGGTCAGCGTCCCGGCGGAGATCGCCGAGCGGGCGCGGGTGCCGATCGAGCGCATGGTCGCGATCGGCTAGCCCGCGACTTCTTCACCAAGCTTTTAGCCGCCTTTTCGGTTCCTTTGCCGAACCAGGAGCAAGGTGTGCTCGTACCCCCGGAAAGGAACGAGCATGACCAACCGCAGAGCAAAGATCGCCGCTGGGGCCACCGTAGTGGGCCTGGCCGCACTCGGCGGGGTTGCGCTGGGGACCAATCCCGGACCGCCCGCCTCGACGCACGTCGTGGCTGCGGGCGGATCGTCCTCCGTCGTCACTGCCTCGAGTGGGGCGGCGACGGTGCCGGTCGCCGCAACGGGCCCACAGCACCAGTCTCGTCCGCCGATCGTCACCCGCGCCAGCGGCGGCGCGGCCAGAACCGAATTCGCAGAGGAGGACTGAGCATGACTTCGAGCAAGCAGAGGATCCTGGTGGTCGCCAACCGGACCGCCGACTCACCCGACCTGATCGCGGCGCTGAGCGGGCGGGCCGCCGAGGGGCCGACCAGCTTCACCCTGCTGGTCCCGGCGGTTCCGCACGGGCTCGCCTGGGCCGCCGACATGAAGGCCGGCTGGTCAGAGGCGGCGGGGCGTGCCGACCGTGCCGGCAGCCGCATCCGCGGCGCCGGCCTCGAGCTCGAGGAGGTGATCGTCGGCGACCCCGACCCCTTCGCCGCGGTCGGAGACGTCCTCCATGCCCGCGAGTTCGACGAGGTGGTCGTCTCGACCCTGCCGAGGACGATCTCGCGCTGGCTGGCGCTGCGGCTTCCGTCCCGGCTGCGGCGGGTCGTGGATCTGCCCGTGAGCGAGGTGAACGCGCAGCCGCTGGCCGCGCCCCTGTCCGACCGCCAGCCGGTCGCGGCTTGACCTTGCCCGTCTTTTTCCAGCCGCTTTACCGTCCCTTTGCCTAGCCGGCGGCAGGCTTCATCCGTGCCCCCGACGACGAAAGAGGAGCGGCGCTGGTGGCCGCCCTCGACTCGGATGCTGAAGTGGTCGGTCCTCGGGGTCGTCGCCCTGCTGCTGCTGATCCAGCTCGTCCCCTACGGGCGTGCCCACAGCAACCCGCGGGTCACGCAGGCGGCGAAATGGCCGGCCGGGCCCGGGCAGCAGATCGCCGAAGCCGGTTGCTACGACTGCCACAGCAACTTGACGAAATGGCGCTGGTACTCGAACGTCGCCCCTTCTTCCTGGCTGGTCGAACACGACGTCGAAGACGGCCGCGCCATCCTCAATTTCTCCGAATGGGACAAGCCCCAGCCCGATGCCGGCGAGCTCGTCGAGAAGGTCGAAAGCGGCGAGATGCCACCCCTCCAGTACAAGATCGCGCACGGCGAGGCGCGGCTCTCCTCGCAGGAAAAGAAGCAGCTGGTGGCGGCGATCACCGGCCTCTACGCGACCGATCCGCCGCCCGCCGGCGGCGGGGGCTGAGACCTTCAGTCGTCGTCGCCGTCGGAGTCGCTGCCGCCGTGGTCGTCGGGGGTGGTGGTTTCTTCCGCAGGCGGTTCTTCCGTCGTCGTCGGCGGGGGGTAGGTGGGAACGGTCCGCGTCCCTTCCCGCCCGTCGCCGGGCCTGCCGTCCCCTTCCCCCTGAGGGCTGCCTTCCGGCTTGACGTTCAGCGCCGGGGCGAGGGCGTCGCCGGCCGAGACGGATTCGGAGGCGATCCCGATCTGGCGGCTGGTCAGGTTGGCGGCGGCGATCGCGATCGCGATCGCGATCGCCAGGCCGAGCAGGGCGAGCAGGACCCACTTCGCCGTCGCCGAGAGGCTCATGAGCGCACCTCCGCCGGCGCCAGCTCGATCGTCGCCTCGAGGCCGCCGCCGGCGCGGTTGCGGAGACGGACGTCGCCGCCCCACTGACGGGTCAGCTCGCGGGCGATCGCCAGCCCGAGGCCGGTTCCCGGGGTGCCGCGGCGGCCGGCGCTGCCGCGGCTGAAGCGCTCGAAGACCGCCTCCTCCTCGCCCGCGGCGAGGCCCGGCCCTTCGTCGAGGACGGCAATCCGGCCGGGCGCGATTCGCAGTTGCACGGCCGAGCCGCGCGGCGAGTAGGCGAGCGCGTTCTCGACCAGGCTGTCGAGCGCGCGCTCTAGATCGGGCGCCGCGCACCAGCCCTCGGCCGACTCGTTCCCGGCTGCGGCGGTCAGCTCGATGCCGCGATCCTCGGCGCTCGCCCGCCAGCGGTCCGCCGCCCGCCGAGCAGCCTCGCGCAGGTCGAGGCGCTCGCCCGGCACTTCGTGCTCGCCGGCGCGGCTGAGGATCAGCAGCTCGTCGACGATCAGCGAGAGGCGGTCGATCTCGCCCATAGCGGCCCCGAGCTCGCGCTCGGTCGGCACATCGCCGCGGGCGCGTTCGGCGAGGTTCTCGAGCCGCAGCCGCAGCCCCGTCAGCGGCGTCCGCAGCTGGTGGGAGGCGTCGGCGACGAAGTCCTGCTGCACCCGCAGCAGCCGCTTGATCCGCTGCGTCATCTCGTTGAAGGCGCGGGCGAGCGAGCGCTGCTCGGTGCTGCCCTGGACGGCGACGGTGGTGTCGAGGTTGCCCTCGGCGACGTTGCGGGCGGCGTCGTCGAGGCGGCGGATCGGCCGCGCGATCTGCTGGGCGATCAGGGCGCCGGCGACGATCCCGAGCAGGAGGACGACCCCCGCGAGGGCGGCGATGTCGAGGATCGAGGTCTTCACCGCCTTGTGGACCGCCTCGACGCTCTGGGTGATCCGCACCGCCCCGATCGTGCGGTTGCGGTCGAGGATCGGGGTCGCGGTGGCGAGGATCTCTTCGCCCAGCGTTTCGCTGTCGCGGGTGATCTGCTCGCCGTGCCCTTCGAGCGCCGCTTCGACCTCGGGGCGGTCGTCGTAGCTGCGGCCGGAGGAGACCCCCGCCGAGTCGGCGAGCAGGTCGCCCTGGGCGTCGAGGACGATGACCCGGCCGCGGACGCTTTCCGCCGAGCGCTCGGCGATCCGCCGCAGGGGCAGCGGCTGCGGCGGGTCGACGAACTCGGTGGCGCTGGTCGCGACCACCTCGGCCTGGCTGCGCGCCTGTCCCTTCACCTCGCTGTCGACGCGGTCGCGCAGGCTCAGCGCCAACGGCACGCCGAAGGCGATCAGCGCCAGCAGGAGGACGTAGGCCAGCGCCAGCAGGAGGGTCGCCCGGAGGCTTACGGCTCTCCGTCCTCCGGCGCGGCGAAGCGGAAGCCGACGCCGCGGACCGTCTCGATGTAGGTCGGGTCGGCGGGATCGTCTTCGAGCTTGCGGCGCAGCCAGCCGACGTGGACGTCGAGCGTCTTCGTCGAGCCGAACCAGTTCGTGTCCCAGACCTCGGACATCAGGTCCTCGCGCTTGACGACGCGCCCGGCGCTCCGCATCAGCGCCGCCAGCAGGTCGAACTCCTTGCGCGAGAGCTCCAGCTCCTCGCCCCGGAAGCGGGCGATCCGCGCCGCCGGGTCGAGTTCCAGCTCGCCGACCGTGACCGGCTTCATGGCGCTGCCGTCGCCGTTTTCGCGCGGGGCGCTGCGCCGCAGGACGGCGCGGATGCGGGAGATCACCTCGGCGGCGCTGAAGGGCTTGACGACGTAGTCGTCGGCGCCGAGCTCGAGGCCGACGATCTTGTCCATCTCGGTGCCGCGGGCGGTCAGCATCACGATCGGCACGTCGGAGCGGCGGCGCAGCTCGCGGCAGACGTCGCGGCCGTCGCCGTCGGGGAGGGCGAGGTCGAGCATCACCAGGTCCGGGTCCTCCGAGTCGGTGAGCTGGAGGGCGCCGGCGGCGGTGGCGGTGACGAGGGCCTCGAAGCCCGCCCGCCGCAGCGCCTCGGCGAAGGGCTGGGAGATCGATTCCTCGTCCTCGACGACGAGGATGCGACCGCCTGGCGACTGGCTGTTCATGGATCAACTGTAGGGCCTGTTTCGGCGATTCCGGCCCGCCTGGTGCAGGTTTTGCCAGGGCTTTACCGGCGGCTTGGCGACGCTTGGAGGGGGCCGGCGCAGACTGCATCCACAAGCTGCGAACCAGGGAGATGACCGTGAAGAACGCCAAAGCCAAACTCGCCACCGGAGCCACTGTCGTCCTCCTCGGGGGGCTCGGCGGCATCGCCCTCAGCCAGGGGAACAAGGCGCCGAGCAAGCCGGTGGCCGACAAGCCCGTCGTTCACACCAAGGTGATCCGGCGCACCGTCCACGTCACCAAGCACGCGAAGCCGAAGCACCCGCCGGCCGCGGCTCCGGTCGAACCGACCGCGGGCGGCTCCAGCGCCGGCGGCGCCTATGTCGCCACCGGCAGCAGCGGCGCCGGAGGGTCCGAAGCCGCGCCGGTCACCACCGCGACGAGCGGCAGTGAAACCGAATCGGCGCCGGTGACGACGGCCTCCAGCGGCGGCGGCAGCGAAAGCGCCCCGGTCACCACCGCGACCAGCGGCGGCGGTGGTGGAGGTGGCGGTGAGGTCGAGCACGAGAGCGAGGGTGGCGATGACTGAGCGGCGCCGCTCAAAGCGGCCGCCCGCGAGCCTGGTCTTCTGGACCTCGGTCCTCCTCTTCGCGGCGCTCTTCGCCTTGCTCGCCTACCGCTTCTCGGCCGAACAGGCGACCCCGGCGCCGCAGGCGGTGCAGGTGCGCAAGGTGATCAAGCGGCGGGTGGTGACGACGATCGTCCCCTCGCCGGGCGAAAACACGGTCAGCGCCGAATCCGCAGGCAGCAGCTCCTCCTTCTCCTCCGGGGCCGAACCGGTGGTGACCAGCTCCTCATGAGCGAACACGACCTCACCTTCGACGCGATGGGCAGCCACGTGCGCCTGCTCGTCGGCGATCCCGGGCCGGGGATGCCGCCGGCCGCGGTCGCGGCTGAGCAGGGGCGGCGCTTCGTCGAAGAGTTCGACGCCGCGCTCTCCCGCTTCAAGCCCGAGAGCGAGCTCTGCCGGCTGAACGCCGACCCGCGCGAGCGGGTGCCCGCGTCGGAGCTGATGCGGCGCGCGGTCGAGGCGGGGCTCTTCGCAGCCGAGCGCAGCGAAGGCCTCGTCGACCCGACCCTGGTCGGCGAGATCGAGGGTGCGGGCTACGTCGCCTCCCGAGCCGGGATGCAGGGCGTGCCGCTGGCCGAGGCACTCGCCGAGGCACCGCCGCGGCAACCGGCGAGCCCGCGGCCCGAGCAGCGCTGGCGCGGCTTCGAGGTCGACGACGAGGCGGGGGAGATCGCCCGCCCGCCGGGCCTTCGCTTCGACACCGGCGGCACCGGCAAGGGCCTCGCCGCCGACATGGTCGCCGCCGGCCTGCGCGGCTACTCGCGCTTCATCGTCGACTGCGGCGGCGACATCCGGATCGGCGGCGCCGACGCCCTCGTCCATCCCTACGAGGTCTACGTCGAACACCCGATCACGGGCGGCCGCGCCCACGTCATCCGCCTCGGCTCCGGCGGCGTCGCCACCTCCGGCATCAACGTGCGGATCTGGCGCGACGAGCAGGGCCGCTTCGCCCACCACCTGCTCGATCCGGCGAGCGGCGAGCCCGCCTGGACCGGCCTCGTCGGCGCCACCGCCCTCGGCGACACGGCCCTGGAAGCGGAGACGCTCTCGAAGGCGGCCCTGCTCTCCGGGCCCGAGCGCGGCCGCCAGATCCTCGCCGAGCGTGGCGGGATGCTGATCCACGACAGCGGCCGGGCGGAGTTGGTCGGGCCGCTGGCGGTGGCGCCCCGGATCCGGCTGCCGGAGGTGTCGCGATGAGCGCGACCACCGAAGTGATCCAGTCCCACGGCTGGTGGCTCGCCAGCCGCGCCTCCGGCCTGGTCGCCCTGGTCCTGGTCACCGTCTCCGTCTTCCTCGGCCTGATGATGGCCGGCAAGGTGATGCGCCGCCCCGGCCTCTCGAAGAAGCTGATGGCGATCCACGAGCAGACGGCGCTCGCCGGGCTGGTCGCGATCGCGGTCCATGGCATAGCCCTGCTCGGCGACCCCTGGCTGCACCCCGGCGTCGCCGGCGTCGCCGTCCCCTTCGCGCTCGGCTTCAAGACCTTCTTCACCGGCCTCGGCGTCGTCGCCGGCTACCTGGCGGCGCTACTCGGGCTCAGCTACTACGTCCGCCGCCGCATCGGCGCCAAGCTCTGGCGCAAGGCGCACCGGGCGACCGTCCTCGTCTACCTGCTCGGTCTGGTCCACGCGCTCGGCGCCGGCAGCGACGCCTCGGCGGTCTGGTTCCGCTGGTGGGTGATGCTGACGACGCCGATCGTCGGCGGCTTGTTCGTCTACCGGGTGCTCTCCGGGCGGGCGAAGAAGCAGGCCCGGAGGGCGGCGCGGCCGCTGCCGCAGCGCCCGCACGTCCCGACTCCGGTCCTGGAGGAAGCGTGATGGCGGAGCGGTGGGAAGAGCACGGCGTCCTCGTCGTCGGCGGCGGCCTCGCCGGCCAGCGCTGCGCCGAGACGCTGCGGCGGCGCGGCTACGAGGGGCCGGTGCGGATCCTCTGCGCCGAGAGCGAGGCGCCCTACGACCGGCCGCCGCTCTCGAAGGCGGTCCTGGCGGGCAGCGCGGCCGAGGACAGCGTCGCCTTCCGGCCAGCCTCCTGGTACGAGGAGAACGGGGTCGAGCTGATGCTCGGGACCAGGGCCGAGGGCCTCGAGCCGGGCGCCCGCATGGTCTTCCTCGCCGGCGGCGAGCCGGTCCCTTACGGGAAGCTGCTCGTCGCCACCGGCGGCGCTCCCCGCCGGCTGCCGTTCCTCGAGGGCTTCGAGAACGTCCACTACCTCCGCAGCCTCGCCGACGCCCGCCGTCTCAGGGCCGAGCTGGCCCGGGGGGTGAGGGTGGCGATCGTCGGCGCCGGCTTCATCGGCCAGGAGGTGGCGGCGACGGCGCTCGGGCTCGGTGCCGAGGTGACCATCGTCGAGGCGATGGAGGTGCCGCTGGCACCGATCCTCGGCGCCGAGCTCGGCCGCTGGTTCGCGGATCTGCACCGGGAAGAGGGCGCGCGCCTCCATGCCGGAGCGCTGCTCGAGGGCGCCCGCGGGGGCGAGCGGGTCGAGGAGCTGCTGCTCGCCGACGGCACCGCGATCGGGTGCGACGTGGTCGTGGTCGGCATCGGCACCGTCCCCGCGACCGGGTGGCTGCGAGGAAGCGGCCTCGGCGAGCGCGGGGTGGAGGCCGACGTCCGCGGCCGCACCGCCCTCGCCGACGTCTTCGCCGCCGGCGACGCCTCGATCCCCTTCGACCCCCGCTTCGGCTCCCACGCCCGCACCGAGCACTGGGACGCCGCCGCCTGGCAGGGCGCCGCCGCGGCGCGGGCGATGCTCGGCCAGGAGCCGGGGGCGCCGCCGCTGCCGAGCTTCTGGAGCGACCAGTACGGGTTCCGCGTCCAGTCGGTCGGCCACCCGCACCTCGCCGACTCGGTCCTCGTCGAGGGCGACATGCCCGGGCGCGACTTCGAGGCGGTCCTGCTCCGCCGCGGCGTCCCTGTCGCCGGGCTCGCGGTCGGCAGGCCGCGGTCGATTCCCGCTCTTCGCAAACGAATCGAGGCCGGCCACCGCGCCGTCGCCGAGAAAGAGGAGGTGCCGGCATGACCTACGTCCCCGTCGTCGACCCTGACGAGTGCAGCGCCCACGGCGACTGCGTCGAGATCGCGCCCCAGGTCTTCCGCCTCGACGACGTCGCGGTCGTCATCGGCAGCGGCCCCGACGACCTGATCATGGAGGCGGCGGAAGCCTGCCCCGCCGTCGCGATCTCGATCGTCGACCGGGAGACGGGCGAGACCGTCTTCCCCTAGGCAGGGAGCAGGTAAAGCCTTGGCAAAACCTCGCCCTGCTTCAGGTCGGGTTTAGAAAGCCGCCGCACCCTCGGACGATGACTTCCCCTCGCCCCCGCGCGGTCGTGATCGGCTCGCTGTCCCTGTTCGCCGTCCTCTTCGTCCTGCTGACGATCGAGCTCAGCACGAGCTCCTCGAGCGCCAGCACCCAGCCCCGTCAGGTGAAGCCTGCGACCACGGAAACGCGGACCGAACCAGAACCGGAGCCCGAAGAAACCGAAGCGGAATTCGAAGAACCCGAAACGGAATATCTCGAACCGGAAACCGAATACGTCGAACCGGAACCCGAATACGAATACGTCGAACCCGAAGTGGAAGAAATCCCGCCGGTCGTCACCAGCTCCTCGTGATCGGCGGCATCCCGCACACCCTGGCGACGCACGGCTGGTGGATCGTCAGCCGCTCGGCCGGCATCGTCGCCTTCGTCCTGGTGACGATCTCGGTCTTCCTCGGGCTGACGATGGCCGGCAAGCCGTACCGCCAGCCGGGGCTCACCCGCAGCCTCAAGGCGCTGCACGAGCAGACCGCGCTGGCGGCCCTGGTCGCCCTCGCCGTCCACGGCCTCGGCATCCTCCTCGACCCGTGGCTGAAGCCCGGGATCGTCGGGGTGACCGTCCCCTTCGCGATCGGCCTGCACCGCTTCTGGATCGGCTTCGGGATCATCGCCGGCTACCTGGCCGTCCTGCTCGGCCTCAGCTTCTACTTCCGCCGCCAGATCGGGCCGCGCCGCTGGCGCGCGGCGCACCGGGCGACGATCGCCGTCTACCTGCTCGGCCTCGTCCACGCCCTCGGCGCCGGCAGCGACACCTCCTCGCCGCTCTTCCTCCTCTGGGTGGTCGGCAGCGGCATCCCGATCGCGATGCTTTTTGCCTACCGGGTGATGTCGACTCGCGGTTTCCGGCACCCGAGAACCATCAAATACTCAAATATCTCCGAGTAAGCTGCGCTCCTTTGCAAACGGGGCCGAGACCCCTCGAGTAAAGGAAAACAGATGCGACAACTGCTCAAAAGTCTCGCTGTGCCCGTGGCCGCCTGCCTGGTAATGGCCGTCGGCGCGGCGGCCGCGCAGGCGACTCCGGTGTTCGAAGCCGGCAAATATCCGGCGTCGGTCAGCGGCTCCACCACCCTCGTGATCGGGACCGAAGGCAGCACGGTCACCTGCCCGGTCAACTACAGCGGGACCGTGAGTGCCGCCTCGTCGACATTGGAACTGAGCACGTTCTTCGAATATTTCTCTTGTAACGCCTGGGGTTTCATCAACATGACGATCGAAAACCAGTGCACGCAGGTCTTCCACGCGACAGAAAAACAGAGCGCGGACCAGTACAAGGCCCACTACCAGCTCAAGTGCCCGGCGGGGGCGTCACTGGGTCTCAGGGCCGGTCAGTGCGCGATCTCGATCCCGCCGCAGGAAGGGCGCACAACCGTCGACGTCGACGACGACACAGGGCCGCCCAAACGGGTCACACTCGATTACGAAGTTTCCGGGTTGTCCTACACGGTGACCACAGACGACTTCGGTTGCCCGCTCAACGGGACGGGTGCGAAAACGGGGGGCACGATCACCAGCTCTACGATGGAACTGAAGGCCGTGAACCCGAGCAAAACCACCGAAGAGGTCGGCCTGGCGGTCAGCGGCGAATAGCCGTCCGCCTCTGAAATCTGATTTGCGTGGGTGCTTTCTTGCAGGGTCGAGGGTGCGGAGGAGCAACCCTGTCCCTGCAGAAGGCACCCACGCATGGCCAGACTTAGAAAGAGAAACGAGGGCTCTGAGGAGCCGCGGCGCCCCCGCGGGCGACGCGCGCCGATCATCGAGCTGAACGACGTGACCAAGGTCTACCCGGGCGGCCACATGGCGCTCGACCGGGTCAACCTCTCGATCGGCCGCGGTGAGTTCGTCTTCCTCGTCGGCCCGACCGGCTGCGGCAAGTCGACCCTGATCAAGACGCTGATCCGCGAGCTCGACGTCAGCGAAGGCGCGGTGAAGATCGCCGGCCGCGACATCGGCAAGCTGCCGGAGAAGAAAATCCCGCTGCTGCGCCGCAACATCGGCACCGTCTTCCAGGACTTCAAGCTCCTGCCCGACCGCACCGTCTACGACAACGTCGCCTACGCCCTGCAGGTGATCGGCGCCAGCCGCGCCGAAATCCGCGAGCAGGTGCCGCAGACGCTGCGCCTGGTCGGGCTCTCTACGAAGATCCACAGCTACCCCGACGAGCTCTCCGGCGGCGAGCAGCAGCGCGTCTCCGTCGCCCGCGCCTTCGTCAACCACCCGCCGCTGCTGCTGGCCGACGAGCCGAGCGGAAATCTCGACCCGGTCACCTCGATCGGGATCATGCAGCTGCTCTACCGGATCAACAAGGCGGGAACGACCGTCGTCGTCGTCACCCACGACCGCGAGATGGTCGACAACATGCGCCGGCGCGTCGTCGAGCTCTACGAGGGCCGCGTCGTCCGCGACGAGGTCTCCGGCGGCTACACCGAGGAGTCGACGACCGAATTCGGCCTGCGGATGCGGGCTGAGATGGGCGTCGGCGCCGAGGGCGACACCCGCACCAACGGCCACTCCGACCACGACCACCTGAGCTGATGGGCCGGATCGTCTTCTTCTTCCAGGAGGCCCTGCGCGCGCTCAAACGCAACGGCGCCCCGACCCTGGCGGCGATCGTCACCACGGTCGTCACCGTCGTCCTGCTGGGGATGCTGATCCCGGTCTTCCAGACCGCCCAGGGCAAGAGCGAAGAAGTTCGCGACCAGCTGAACGTGCAGTACGCGCTCTACGACGACGCGACGAAAGCCGAAATCGCCGGCCTGAAGAAGGAACTGGAAGGCGTCCCGCACGTCTCCGACGTCACCTTCGTCAGCAAGGACGAAGCGCTGAGCACGCTGAAGGGCGAACTCGACGACAAGACGATCGTCGAAGAGCTGCACACGAACCCGCTTCCCAACAGCTTCGAAATCAAGGCCGACGACGCCGCCAACCTGCCGGCGATCGAAAAGGCGGTCTTCCCGCAGGGGCCGGAAGGCAAGCCGATCAACTCGATCATCAGCAACTCCTTCGACCGCCAGCACTCCTCGGCCAAGATCGAGCAGGTGACGAGCGCGCTGAAGATCGTCCTCACGGTGATCACCGCGCTGCTGATCCTCGCCTCGCTGATGCTGGTCGGCAACACGATCCGGCTCTCGATCTATACCCGCCGCCGCGAGGTCGAGGTGATGCGCCTGGTCGGCGCCACCCGCTGGTTCATCCGCTGGCCGTTCATGATCGAGGGGGTGGTCGTCGGCTTCGTCGGCGGCCTGCTGGCAATACTGGTGCTGTGGCTGGGCAAGATCACGATCGTCGACCCCCTCAGCGACTCCTTCGGCTTCCTCGCCGCGCAGAACAATTCGACGCTCGGCTTTCCGGCCCTGGTCGCGATCCTCTTCGCCGCCTCGATCCTCGTCTCGACGATCGGCTCCGGCGTCACCCTGCGCCGCTTCCTCAAGGTCTGAGGCCGGCGTGAGAGCGCGCGGGGCGGTTGCCTTCGCGGTGGCGCTGGTGGCCCTGTTCACCGCCGGCCTCTGGCTGGGCGGGCACCCGCGCTCGCTGCCGGAACCGCTGCGCGAAGTCTTCGTCTCCGAACCGGGCGGGATCACCGCCGAGGCGGCGGAAGCGATCGAGGACAACTACTACCGGCCGGTGGGGGAGACCGAACTCGGCAACGCCTCCCTGCAGGGGATGGTGAGAGAGCTGCGCCGCCGCCACGGCGACCGCTTCAGCGAATACTTCTCCCCGGAAGCGCTGGCGGCGTTCAACGAGCAGATCGAAGGCCGCTTCTCCGGCATCGGGCTGACCGTGGTCGAAGTGAAGGAGGGGTTGCGGGTGGCGAGCGTCTTTCCGCGCTCGCCCGCGGCGGAGGCGGGGATCGCCCCCGGCGACACGATCGTCTCCGCCGAAGGCGAATCGCTGGCCGGGGTCAGCAGCACCGAGGCGACGAAAAAGATCAAGGGCCCGGAAGGGACCGAGGTGACGATCGGCGTCCGCGACGGCGAGAGCGGCAGGCTGCGAAAGCTGACTCTGACCCGGGCCGAGGTGACGCTGCCCAACGTCAGCCACAAGGTCGAGACCGTCGGCGGGCACAAGCTCGGCTACGTGCGGCTGCTCAGCTTCAGCGAAGGCGCCCACGCGCAGCTCGCCAACGCGGTTCGCATGGTCCAGGGCGAAGGGGCGGAGGGGATCGTCGTCGACCTCCGGCACAACCCCGGCGGGCTGCTGCAGGAGGCGGTGCTGAGCGCCAGCCTCTTCCTGCCGAAGGGCGAAGAGGTCGTCTCGACCAGATCCCGCAGCCAGGGCGAAAGCACCTACGAGACCAGCGGCGAACGGCGCTCGAAGCTGCCGCTCGTCGTCCTCATCGACGGCGGCACCGCCTCGGCGGCCGAGATCCTCACTGCGGCGCTGGCCGACGACGGCGACGCGCCGGTGGTCGGCACCACGTCCTACGGCAAGGGCGTCTTCCAGGAGGAGCAGTCGCTCTCCAACGGCGGCGCCCTGAAGCTGACGGTCGGCGAGTACTTCACCCCGGAGGGGGTCAACCTGGCCGAGAGCCATGGCATCCACCCCGACGTCAAGGTCAGCGACGACCTGAAGACGCCGGCCGACGAGGCCGAGCAGCGCGCCTTCGAAGTTCTCGCTGGCCGGGTCGGCTGATGCCGGGCCGAGGTCGCGGCCGCCGCGAGCGCAGTCGAGGAGGCACCGCCGATCGCAGCCAGCGTCGGCGTCGTTTCCAGAATTACCCGGGTCCCAGCATGGGAAAGTCTGGAAACGACCGGGCGAGGGAGGGGCGGTCGGCTCGGGAGACGGTTGCGGAGATGATGCGGGAGGAGCTCGGGTTCCGCGGCTTCCGGCCGACGATCGAGGGGGAAGCGCGGGAAGCGGCGAAGTGGGCCGAGCGCGAAAGCGGGCCGCGGCGCGACCTCACCGCCCTCGCGACCTTCACCGTCGACCCCGCCACCGCGCGCGACTTCGACGACGCCGTCTCCGCCCAGCGCGAGGGCGACGGCGCCCGGGTCTGGATCCACATCGCCGACGTCGCCGCCCACGTCAAGCCCGGCTCGCTGCTCGACCAGGAGGCGCGTCGGCGCGGCAACAGCACCTACGTCCCCGGCGCGGTCGAGCCGATGCTCCCGCACGCGCTCTCCAGCGAAGCCTGCAGCCTCGCCCCCGGGGTCGAGCGGCTGGCGGTGACGACCGAGGTCGAGCTGGGGCCGGGGATGGAGCCGCTCGGCGCCCGCTTCTACCGCAGCCGCATCCGCTCCGACGCCCGTCTGGACTACGACCAGCTAGACGATGTCTTCGCCGGCCGGCGCGAGGCGCCGAGCGAGGTCGCCGAACCGCTCGCCGCCGCCCGCGAGATCGCCGCCGGCCTCGGCGAGCACCGCGGCACCTCCAGCCTCGACGTCGAATCATTCGAGCCGGAGTTCCGCTTCGACGCCGACGGCAACGTGCTCAGCGCCCACGGCGTCGCCCAGACCGAGGCCCACCGGCTGATCGAGCGGCTGATGATCCTCAACAACGAGCAGGTCGCGCAGCTGCTGGAGCGAAAGGGGGCGCCGGCGATCTACCGCGTCCACGCCCAGCCCGACGCGGCCCGGATCGAGCGCCTGCTCGAGCAGCTGGCGGCGCTGGGGGTGCCGACGCCGCCGCTGAAGCAGGGACTGGCGCCACGCGAGGCCGGCCGTGTTGCCGCCGAAGCAAGCCGGCTGGTGCGCCAGGAGGCGGAGCGGCGCGGGCACGGCCGCCAGGCCTATACCTCGCTGGTCCTGCGCTCGCTTAAGCAGGCCTACTACAGCGAGCGGAACATCGGCCACGCCGGCCTCGGCAGCCCGGCCTACTGCCACTTCACCTCGCCGATCCGCCGCTACCCCGATCTCGTCTGCCACCGGGCGCTGCTCGCCCTGATCGGCGAGGGGGAGGAGGCGCCGAGCCTCTCGCAGTGCCGCGACGCCGCCGCCGACTCCTCGGCGCGGGAGCGCACCTCGGCCCAGATCGAGCGCGCCGCCGACGACGTCTGCGCCGCCTTCCTGCTGGAAAGGGAGCTGGGAGAGCGGGGCCTCGACGCGGTCTTCGAGGGCGAGGTCTCCGGCGTCATCCGCTCCGCCGCCTTCGTCACCTTCGGCGGTGAGCTCGGCGACGTCTACGAGGGAATGCTGCCGGCGCGGCGGCTGGCGGGGGACCGCTACGAGCTCGACCGCGCCGAGGTCGCGCTCGTCGGCCGCGGCTCAGGTGGCAGGATCAGCCTTGGCGATCCGATATCCGTCCGGGTCGCTGGGGTAGATGCAGCGCGCGGTCGAGCGGAGCTGGAGCCGGCGGGAGAGCCCGAGTGAGCAAGTCCTAATGAGCAAGAAGACGAAGAAGAAACGAGAGCCGGCCTCGGGCGACGTCGTCACGAACCGGCGCGCCCGCCACAAATTCGAGTGGGTCGAGAAGATGGAGGCCGGGATCGTCCTCCAGGGCTCCGAGGTGAAGGCGCTGCGCAGCGGCAAGGCGCAGATGACCGACGCCTACGCGGTCGTCGACGGGGGCGAGGTTTGGCTTCGCAAGCTGCATATCCCGCCCTACGAGTACTCCGCCGTCGACGCCCATGCCGCCGAGCGGCCGCGCAAACTGCTGCTGCACAGGGAGGAGATCGAGCGCCTGGTCGGGAAAACCGCCCAGAAAGGCCTGACGCTGATCCCGACCAGGATCTATTTCAAAGGGCCGCGCGCAAAGGTGGAGCTGGCTTTGGCGCGAAACAAGGAGGGGCGCGACCGGCGCCGCGAGATCGCCGACCGGGACGTTCGACGAGAGGTCGAGCGCGAGTTCAAGGGAAGGATGCGTTGAGGTTGAAAAGCACGAGGTACATGCAAGGATGCAGGGCGATGCGGACCCGGAAGAGTCTCCCCGCCGCCGTCGCTGGGATCATCGCCGTGCTCATGGTGGCCCCTGCACAGGCCGGTGCCGACTCCTTTCCGGAAAAGGCGAGCGACTACGTCAGCGACAACACCGGCTACTTCGTAGCTGCCCTGCTGGCGGCGATCCTTCTCCTCCTGCTGCTGGTGCGGATCAGCCAGCGACGCAGTAAAGAAAAGGGCCCGAAGCAGGCCGCCCAGCCCGCGGGCACCCCGCCGCAGACCGCCGAGATGGCCGCCGTGCCCGCTGCCGCACCGGGCGCCCCCGTTCAGACTCCTCCTCCCGCGCAGCCCGGCCCGCCGCCGGGGGCCCCGCCCCCGCCTCCCGGCATCGGCGCCCCGCCGCCCGTCCCGGGTCAGGCACCCGTCCCCGCCAACGAGAGCACCAAAGACCGCAAGCGCCGCCAGCGCGACGAACAGCGCCAGAAACGGGCGCAGATGCGCGAGGCGCGCAAAGCAGAGCTCCAGCGTCGCAAGGAAGAGCGGGCCAACCGCAAGGCGCAGAAGAGCGGCGGCGCGGTGCCGCCGCCGGGCGCCGCCCCGGGCGCGGCCGCTGCCGCGGCCCCGGAAGCGCCGAAGGAGAAGAAGTTCTTCGGGATCAAGATCGGCACCGGCAAGCAGAAGCGCGAGGCCGCGCTCGCCGAGCAGCGGCTGGCAGCTGCTCGCGCCGCCAACGAAAGGGCGGTCGCCGAAGCGCAGGCCGGAGGTCAGGTCCCGCCCTCGGGTCAGCTGCCTCCCTGGGAGGAGGCGACGACCGTGCAGCCGCCGACCGGCGGCCTCACCGCGGTTCCGTCCATGCCGCCGCCCCCGCCTCCCGGCGGCACCCCGGCGCCCGGCGAATACGACCCTTCGCTCGCCGAGCAGCGGGTCCGCGACAAGGTCGCCGAGGTGCGCAGCGAGACGCAGCGGATCGGCGCCGAGGCCGACCAGCGGATGGAGAACGCGGCGCAGTTGCAGCAGCACGGGGCGATGCCGCCGGCCCCCGGAGCGCCGCCGATCCAGGACACGCAGTCGATCCCGCCGCAAAGCCCCCCGCCGGCGCCGCCGGCCGACCTGCGAAACGCCGAGCAGCGGCTCGAGGACGAGCGGCAGGCGCGCGAGCGGGCGATGAAAGAGGCCGAGGAGCGCCTGCGCCAGATCGAAGAGCGGACGAAAGCGGCCGAAGAACGCGCCGCCGACGCCCAGCGGCTGGAGCAGCGCCGGGCCGAAGAGGAAGCCGAGGAGCGCCGTCTCGAGGAGATGCGCCGCAGCGTCGCCGAAGCCGAAGAGCGCGCCCGCGAGGCCGAGCGCCGGGCCGAAGAAGCCGAGCAGGCGGTTGTGCGCCAGGTCCAGGGCGGAGCGCCGCCGGTCGGTGGAGCGCCGACGCCTCCGCCGCCTGTCCAGGAGCCGCAGTCCTTCGCGCCGCCAACCCCGCCGCCTCCGCCCGCGCAACAGTCGTTCGCGCCGCCGACGCCACCTCCGCCTCCGGCGGAGTCATACGCGCCGCCGACGCCGCCTCCGCCGCCGGCGGAACCGGCACCGCCGCAACCGCCCGCACCCGAGCCCCCTCCGGTCGCGGCGCCGAGCTTCGGCTCTCCCGGCGGCGGCGAGCAGATCAACCTCAACACGGTCACCTTCGAGCAGCTGCGCGAACAGAACCTCTCGGTCACGCAGGCGACGCGGTTGCTTGCGCATCGCGAGCGTCTGGGAGGCTTCAAGACGGTCGACGATCTCGACCAGGTCGCGGGGTTCCCGCAGGACCTGCTCGACGATCTGAAGACCCGGTCTTCGGTCTAGCTTTCGGCCTTCTCCAGCAGCTTCAGCCAGATCTCGCTGCGGGAGGGGTAGGGGGCGATCGCGTGGCGCAGTTTCGAGATCGGGATTTCGCCGACGATTGCGATCGTTGCCGCCTGGAGGAAGTCGGCGGTCTCGAAGCCGGTGAAGGTGGCGCCGACGATCACCTGCTTCTTCTGGTCGACGACCAGGCGGGAGGTGCCGCCGGTTTCCTTGCCCTGGAAGCTGGCACCGGGGGTGCCGTCGGTGGGGACGTCGACGGCGCGGGCGTCGATGCCCGCTTCCTTCGCCTGCTCCAGCGTCTTGCCGGCGGCGGCGACCTGGGGGTCGGTGAAGGTGACGCGGGGGGAGCCGAGCCCTTCGGCTATCGCCGCGGTCTCGCGGCCGAGCAGGTTCTCCGCGGTGACCCAGGCGTGGTACTTGCCCATGTGGGTGAAGAGGGCGCGCCCGTTGACGTCGCCGATCGCGTAGAGCCACTCCCGGCCGCCGACCCGCATCCGCTCGTCGGTGTCGAGGAAGCCGTGGTCGTTCACCCGCACGCCCGCAGCTTCGAGATCGAGGTCGGCGGTGTGGGGGGTGCGGCCGACGGCGATCAGGATCTCGGCCGCCTCGACCTCCTCGCCGCCGCTTAGCCGGGCGACCACTCCGGGGCTGTCGGGCCTCACGCTCTCGACTTTGGTGCCGGTGCGGACGTCGACGCCGAAGTTCTTCCGCAGCGACTCGGCGACTTCCTCGCCGGCGAAGGCTTCCTCGCGCGAAAGCAGGTGCTCGCCTCCCTCGACCAGGGTCACCTGGGTCCCGAGGCTGGCCCAGGCCTGGGAGAGCTCGCTGCCGACCGGGCCGCCGCCGAGGACGATCATGCTCTCCGGCACCTGCTTGGCCGTGGTCGCGTCGCGGTTGTTCCAGGCCTCGATCTGGTCGAGCCCCTCGATCGGCGGCATCGCCGCCTTGCTGCCGGTGGCGACGACGATCGCTTTGGCGGCGACGAGGGCCTCGTCGTCAACCACGACCCGCCGCTCGCCGTCGAAGCGGGCGCTGCCGCGGAACAGCTCGATCCCTCGTTCTTCCAGCCACGGCAGCTGTCCGGAATCGTCGCGGTCGTGGATCACCTCGTCGCGGCGGCTGAGGACCAGCTCTGGCTCGAGCTCGCCGTGGCCGGTAGGGACACCGGGGATGCGCTTCGCCTCGGCGAGGACGTCGGCCGGGCGCAGCAATGCCTTCGAGGGCATGCAGGCGTAGTAGGAGCATTCGCCGCCGATCAGGTCGCGCTCGACGATCGCCACCTTCCAGCCGGAATCGGCCAGGCGACCGGCGCAGACCTCGCCGGCGGGGCCGGCGCCGAGGACGATCGCGTCGTAGCTGCGCTCGTTCACCGGCTGCATCCTCGCAGGCCGGGCGCGCCGACGCCGTACAATGGAGAGGTACCAAGCACGGGGGCGACAGGCTTCGACGTGGTCGACTCGTGCGAACGGTTGCAGGTCGAGGTTGCTGGAGGCCTCGTTAAACCCCAGCACAAACCAATACGTGCGGACCATGAGTTCGCCCTCGCCGCTTAGTTAGAAGCTAAGCGCTGTGAGAGTCGGTCCTTCCCCGCCCGCGGGAAGGGGCACCGGCTTCAAGAAGCGGGCTTACCCAGGCGGCTCGCTCCGACCGCCAGGGGACATCGAAGGAGCTTTATCTCCCGCAGTGCCCGCCGGCGCGGACCCCGGGAGACGAGAATCAAGCGCCGGCTAAACCTGTAGACACCCTCGCACCGCGTCCGCGGATCCGAGTTCGAATCTCGGCGCCTCCATCGTCAAGCCCCCGAAGCGGGGCTTGACTCGTTCTAGGGCCGACTTCAGGCGACTTCGTCGAGCGGCTGGGTCGCCTTCAGCAGCGAGGCGACGGCGGCGTCGGTGGCGACCTCGGTGACGTAAGAGCGGGTCGGGGCATCGACGTCGTTCCAGAGCTCGCTGCCGCGGATCACCTCGGCCTGCTCCAGGACCAAGGCGTGGTAGTGGAGGGCGGCGAGGTTGTCGACCGGCAGCGTTTTCCGCAGCTCGCCGGCGGTACGGCCGGAGCTGTCGTTGAGGGCGCGGACGATTTGGCGGCGCAGCGGATGGTTGAGCGCCTGGCGTACTTTCGGCTCCAGCAGGTCAGCCGGTGTCGGCTCTTCTCTTGCGGGGCGCTCGGACAAGTTCGACCATCCTCATGTTCCTTGTTCCAAACCGCTAGCCCAAAGTCGCTGAGTGGGTGGGCGCCCGCCCTCCCGCTGCCGTCCGGCACGGACGGGCGGACGCCCTCGGGGGTCAACCCCCCTTCCTGACGCTGGTAGTCGGGTGCGGCATCTCGACGCCTGCGATCTTCATCTACATCACCCCCTCAAGCCGTTGCTCTTCTCGGCTCGGGGGTGACTCGCAGGCAAACGCTGCGCTCGTTCTACGCGGACACGGCACTGCGCTCGTCGGCGCGAGCGGTCCCTGAGCCCTCGCGCCTATCGTTTACTGGAATTTTCTCCAGCATTCAACGAACGAGGACTTGAAATAAGCGGAAAGTGCAGCGATTCTAGGTAGAGGAAAGCTTGCGGAAGACCTCAAGGGACAAGAAACCTGGAATATTCCCCGTACCCAAACTGCTGAGTTTTTCCAGGGAGAAGAATTGGCTACGAAGGCTCGCCCGAACCTGATCGACGAACGCGTCCTCAAGGCGCAGTCGCACCCGATCCGGGCGCACATCCTCAACATCCTCAGCGAGGGGCCCAGCAGCCCGGCGAAGATGCACCGCCGGATGGACAACGTCAGCCTCAACCTGGTCTGCCACCACGTGAAGGTGCTGAAGGACGTCGGCCTGATCGAGCTCGTCGACATCCGTCATTACGGCGGCCGCCGCGAACACATCTACCGGGCGTTGCAACGGCAGTACCTCACGCTCGAGGAATGGCTGGCGGTCGACCCGAAAGTCCGCAACCCGATTACGACCACGATCCTCAGCCAGATCTCCGAGGACACCACCCGCTCGATCGCCGAAGGGAAGTTCGCCGAGCTGGAAGACAACCATCTGAGCCGATCGCCGATCGAACTGGATGGCGAGGGATGGAAAGAAGTGATCGACATCCTCGAGACCGCGTTGGAGGGAGTGCTGGAGGCACATGCACGGAGCGCTGAACGCAGCCGCGAGAGCGGCGAGGCGTTGATGGTCGCCCGGGTCGTGATCATGCAGTACCTGATCGGCCGGGAAGGCGACGCCGACGACTAGGCTGCGCCGATGCAGCGCTACGTCGCCTTCCTCCGCGGGATGAATCTCGGCGGCCGGCGGATCAAGAACGAGGACCTGCGCCGCCACTTTGAGGCGATGGGCCTGGAGGAGGTCGCGACCTTCAGGGCCAGCGGCAACGTCATCTTCTCGCTCCCGAAACGGGAGGCGGAGGGCAAGCTGGCGGCCCGGGTGGAAGCGGAGCTGGACGAGCGGCTGGGGTACGACGTCCCGGTCTTCCTGCGCAGCGCCGAGGAGATCGCGGCGATCGCGGCGCAACAGCCATTTCCCGCAAAGGCGATCGAGAAGTCGAAGGGGAAGCTGCAGGTCTCGCTGCTGAAGAAGAAGCCGAGCGCGGCGGCGAAGAAGAAGGTGCTGGCGCTGGCGGGCGAGGAGGACCTGCTGGCGCTCGAGGGCCGCGAGCTCTACTGGCTGCCGAGCGGCGGCCTGCTCGAGTCCGACCTCGACCTGAAGGCGATCGCGAAGCTGCTGGGCGTCGACACCCGCCGCACGATGGGGACGATCGAGCAGATCGCGGCGAAGCTCGAGTAGGCGACCGGCGGCGGTCCTCCGGCGGCCGCCTATTACCTTGGTCGTGGCATGGCAATCGCGACCGCAACCTCCCTCGACGTCTACGTCGGCGGCAAGCTCCTCTTCGAGGACGTCTCCTTCAAGCTGGAGCCGCGCGAACGGATGACGCTCTCCGGCCGCAACGGCGCCGGCAAGTCGACGCTGCTGCGGGTGCTGGCGGGCGAGCTTGCGCCCGACGCGGGCTCGCTGTCGGTGCAGCGGGGGGCGCGGGTCGCCCTCCACGACCAGCGGCCGCCGCGCGAATCGCAGGCGACGCTGGGCGAGTACGTCTTCTCCGGCCGCCGCGACATGCTCGAGACCGAGGCTGAGCTGGAGCGCCTGGAGGGGGAGATGACCGGCGAGGCGGCGGAGGAGACGATGCGCGCCTACGCGGCGGCGCAGCAGCGGCTCGAAGCCGGCGGCGGCTACCGCTGGCGCGACCAGGTGCTCGCGGTCCTGCGCGGGCTGGGCTTCGACGGTGAGCATGCGGACCGCCGCCTCTCGACCTTCTCCGGCGGCGAGCTGACCCGCGCTTCGCTCGCCCGCTCGCTCGCCGCCCGCCCCGACCTGTTGCTCCTCGACGAGCCGACGAACCATCTCGACATCCCCTCGCTGGAGTGGCTCGAGCGCTACCTCGTCGACCTCGACGCCGCCGTCGTCCTCGTCGCCCACGACCGCTGGTTCCTGGAGGCGGTGGGGACCTCGGTACTGGAGCTGGAGGCCGGCCGCGCCCGCTTCTTCGCCGGTCCCTGGCACGCCTGGCGCGAAGAGCAGGCGAAACGGGCGATCGCCCTCGGCAAAGCGATCGAGCGCCAGCAAGCGGAGATCGCGCGGATGGAGCGCTTCGTCGAGCGCTTCCGCTACAAGGCGACGAAGGCGCGGCAGGCGCAGTCGCGGGTGAAGATGATCGAGAAATCCAAGCGCGAAGGCCCGGTCTCCGAAAAGCGCGACAGCCGCCACCTGCGCTTCCACTTCAAGCCGCCGGAGCGCCCGGGGCGAGTGGTGGTGAAACTGGTCAACGGCCGGCTCGAGGTCCCGGGCCGGATCCTCCTCGACGGTGCGAACGTCGAAGTCGAACGCGGCGAACACGTCGTCCTCGTCGGCCCCAACGGCGCCGGCAAGACGACCCTGATCGAGACCCTGGCGGGGGAGCGCGAACCGGCCGCCGGCAGCGTCCGCACCGGCCACAACGTGCGGATCGGCTATCTCTCTCAGCATGCCGAGACGGCGGCCGGCAGCGGCAGCGTCCTCGACGCCGCCAAGCGCGAGACGGGGCTGACCGAGAACAAGGCGCGGGCGCTGCTCGGCGGCTTCCTCTTCAGCGGCGCCGACGTCGAGAAGCAGCTCTCCGACATCTCCGGCGGCGAGCAGCGGCGGCTCTCGCTGGCGATCCTCGTCGCCTCCGGCGCCAACGTCCTCATCCTCGACGAGCCGACCAACCACCTCGACATCGAGAGCCGCGAGGCGCTCGAGGACGCGCTGGTCGAGTTCGAGGGGACGGTCCTCCTCGTCTCCCACGACCGGGCGCTGCTGGAGGCAGTCGGCGGCCGCACCCTCGTCTGCGAGGACGGGCGGCTGCAGAGCCACCAGAGCGGCTGGGCCGAGTACCAGCTGCGGCGCGACGAGAAAGAGGCGGAAGCGAGCGCGGCGGCGAGGCCGAACGGGGGCGGCGGCAACAGGTACAGCGCCACCAAGCCGGCCCAAAAAGCGGCCCGCAAGGCGGCGAAGCTGGAGCAGCGGATCGAGCGGGCCGAGGCGAAGCTGCGCGAGCTAGAGGACGAGCTCGCCGACCCGGCAGCATGGTCGAGCCCGGGCCGGGTCGAGCGAGCGACAAAGCGCCACGGAGAAGCGAAAGCCGCAGTCGAGGAGCTCTACGCGGAGTGGGAGGCGGCGCAGGCGGAAGCCGAGGGTTCAGCGGCGTGAGTTGTTCAGGTGTCTGATCGACGCGACAACAGACGACATCTGAGACGCTCAATCGATGACAGGGAATCAGGCGGGAGAGGCGAGGGACCCGGCAGGTGTACGAGTCGTAGTGCCATACGCGCTTTGGCGGGACAAGATTCTGCGTGGGCACCCGGAGCTCGAGTCGCATCTGGCTGATGTGCTGAGGGCCATTGCCGAGCCCGACCAGGTCCTTCCCGATCCGGTTTACGAGCAGCGGAGTCGTCACTACCTGCGTGGCGCGGCCCGAGCCGCTGGCTACTGGTGGTCGTAAGCTATGAACAGGAACCGGCGCGGGTCATCTCCGCGTTTGGCAATCGGAAGGATCCGCGATCATGGAGCAAGTGAACATCAGGATCGGCCACATCACCTTCGATCACGCCGACTACGACGTCGACAGCGACGTGCTCTACCTGCACGTCGGGCAGCCACAGGAGGCGGAGGGCGAGGAGACCCCCGAGGGTCATGTGCTGCGTTATGCGCCAGATAGCCAGCGCATCGTCGGGCTGACTGTTCTCGGCGCTCAGCGCATCCTCGATCGCGATGGCGAATTGCGGGTCACGATCCCCGAGCCGGTGAAAGCAAGCGCGGACGATCTCGCACCTGCGTTGGCTGCTGTCTAAGGCGCGTTTCAGGCGAGCCGGCGCTCGAGGACGACCTGAGTGCCCTTGGCCGGGGCCAGGGTGATGTTGCGGACGCGGACCTTTTCCGGCTTCGGGGAGGCGGGGCGCAGCTCGGCGTGTTCGACGAACTCGCGGAGGATCGTCCGCATCTCGTATTCGGCGAAGGCGGCGCCGATGCAGCGGCGGATGCCGCCGCCGAAGGGGATCCAGGCGTAGTTGTCGACTTTGGCCTCGAGGAAGCGCTCGGGGCGGAACTCGCGGGGCTGGGGGAAGACGTCCTCGCGGTAGTGGAGGGCGGCGATCGCCGGCAGGACGAAGGTGCCCGCGGGCAGCTCGTAGCCGCCGATCGTCGCCGGCGCTTTCAGCTTGCGGGCGACGTCGACGATCACCGGACGGGCGCGCAGGACCTCTTTGACGGTCGCGCCCAGGTAGTCGCCCTCGCCCGCCGCCAGCGAGGCGCGTAGCTTCGCCAGCACCGCCGGGTTGCGGTTCAGCAGCTCCACCGCCCAGGCGATCCCGGTCGCCGTCGTCTCATGGCCGGCGCCGAGGACGGTCACCAGCTCGTCGCGCAGCTCTTCGTCGCTCATCGGCTCGCCCTGCTCGTCCCGCGCCCCGAGCAGCAGCGAGAGGACGTCGTCGCGCTCCTCGTACCCGGGTTCGGCGCGGCGCAGCTTGATCTCTTCGTAGATGAAATCGTCGAGCGCTTCGCGCGAGCGCAGGAAGCGGGGCCAGGGGCTGAGCGGGCCGAGGTTGCGGCGCAGGAAGGGGAACGAGGTGATGACGCCGACCCGCTGGGCGAAGTCGTCGATCAGCCCCTCGAAGCGGGCCAGCCGCGCTCCGTCGTGGACGCCGAAGACGGCGCGCATGATCACCGTCAGGGTGATCCGCTGCGTGTGGGTGCGCATCGCGAAGGGCTCGCCGAGCGGCCAGCTCTCCATCTCCCGCCGCGTCGTCTCGATGATCAGCTCGCCGTAGCGCTCGATCCGCTCGCCGTGGAAGGGCGGCAGCAGCAGCTTGCGCTGGCGCATGTGCGGCTCGTCGTCGAGGGTGAGGACCGAGTTCGGCCCCAGCGCCGGCTCCAGCACCGTCGCGTTCGCCTCCCCCGCGTGGAACTCGGCCGGGGGGCCGGTGAAGACCTCTTTGACGAGGTCCGGCCGGGCGACGTAGACGATGCGTCCGAAGAAGGGGAAGCGGATCGTGAAGATGTCCCCGAAGCGGCGCTGGTGCGCGGCGAGGAAGCCGAGCGGATTGCGCGAGTAGCGCACCGCCTGCGCGACCGCCGAGCTGCTCGGTCCCGGCGGGAACATCAGAAGACGATCGTGCGGTCGCCGTCGAGGAGGACGCGGTCGTCGAGGTGGGCCATCACGGCGCGGGCGAGGACGAGGCGCTCGATGTCGCGGCCGATCCGGATCATGTCGGCGACCTCGTCGCGGTGGTCGACCGGCTCGACGTCCTGGGCGATGATCGGGCCGGCGTCGAGCTCGGCGGTGACGTAGTGGGCGGTGGCGCCGATCAGCTTGACGCCGCGCTCATGGGCGCGGTGGTAGGGGTCGGCGCCGACGAAGGCGGGGAGGAAGCTGTGGTGGATGTTGATCGCCGCCGCCCCGAGCTCGCGCAGGAACCCGTCGCTGAGGATCTGCATGTAGCGGGCGAGGACGAGGAGGTCGACGCCGTCGAGCAGGTCGAGGATCCGGCGCTCGGCCTCGGCTTTGCTCTCCGGCGTGACCGAGATGTGGTGGAAGGGGAGGCCGACGGCTTCGACCTGGTCGGCGTGGTCGGGATGGTTGGAGATGACGGTGACCAGCTCGCCGCCGAGGTCGCCGTTGCGCCAGCGCCAGAGCAGGTCGGAGAGGCAGTGGTCCTCGCGCGAGACCATCACCGCGACCCGCTTCACCCTGCTGCTCTGGTGGAACGCGTAGTCCATCTCGAAGGGCTCGCCGATCTCGCGCGCGAAGCGCAGCTCCAGCGCCTCGCGCTCGGCCGCCGCCACCTGGTCGAAGACCATCCGCATGAAGAAGCGGCCCTCGGCGGTCGAGTGCTGGTCGACGTCGACGATGTTGAGGCCGGACTCGGCGAGGAAGCCGCTGACCCGGGCGATCAGCCCGGGCTGGTCGGGGCAGGCGAGCAGCAGGCGTGAAGTCGGCGCGTCTCCCATCCGTCGATCATCGCGGATAGGCTGCGGGCGATGCGGCTAGGAGCGATCCCCGACAGCCTCGTGGAGCGGATCGGGCTGCTGCTCGGCAAGGTGCCGACGCCGATCGGCGAGGCGATGTATTCGATGCCGGTGGCGCGCTCGCTGCAGGTCGCCCAGCGGACCGGGATCCTCGGCGCGCTGGCCGAGGGGCCGCGCGACCCCGCCGAGCTCGCCGAGCACCTCGGCCTGCAGGCGAAAGGGACCGTCCGCGTCCTCGACGTCATCGCCACCCTCGGCCACGTCAGGCAGAACCCCGACGGCCGCTACGAGATGACGAAGAGCGGGCGCACCTGGCTCGACCCGCGCTCGGATACCTACCTCGGCGACTTCCTCGCCGACACCTACGAGTACTGGGACTGGTACGCGGGGCTGGAAGACCTGGTCCGCGACGGCAAGCACGTAGAGCTGCACGAGAAAGCGGCCGACGACCCCTACTGGCAGTCCTACATCCGCGGCCAGTACCAGCTGGCGCGCCTCTCCAGCGCCGAAGTCGCGAAGGCGATCCCGCTGGCCCGCGGCGCCCACTCGGTCCTCGACGTCGCCGGCGCCCACGGCGAGTACTCGATGGCGCTCTGCCGGCGGCACGAGGGGATGCGGGCGACGATCGTCGACCTGCCCGGCAGCGCCCGGGTCGGCGAAGAGATCGTCGCCGAGTCGGGGATGGGCGACCACGTCCGCTACCTCGTCGGCGACATGTTCGAGGTCGACTACGACGGCCACTACGACGGGGCGCTCTGCTTCAACATCATCCACCACCTCTCGCCGGAGCAGATCCGGGCGCTCTTCCAGCGGATCCGCGCGGTGCTGCGGCCGGGCGCGCCGCTCTGCGTCCTCGACCTCTACGACCGCGAGAGCGGCAAGCGGGCCAACCTCGCTTCGGTCCTCGGCCTCTTCTTCCACCTCACCTCCGGCGCAGACACCTACACGACCGACGAGGTCGGCCGCTGGATGCGCGAGAGCGGCTACGGCGCCGCCGAGATCAAGTCGTTTCAGCGGCTGCCGGACCTGCGGCTGTTGGTCGCAAAAGCGGTCTGAGCTCGCAATCCCTCCGTCAAGTCACTCGGTGGGACCCCGCGATCCGTGCCTGAGCTAGTGCGAAATGTAGCGAGCGCTTGGGCTTCTGTGATGGCGGCCACACACAGAAGCGTCAGAAACCCTCACGGTTTCGCGCTTGCTCACAAAACGCAAACATTTCACCCCGATCTTGCTCATCCTCCTCGCCTTCCCGGCAGCCGCGCTCGCGGCCGGCGGCGGTGAGGCGCACTCCGGCGGACCGCGGGTCGGCCAGGCCGAGGTGGCGACGATCGCGCCGCTGCAGCGCCCGGTCGATCGCTTCCAGCGGACCGTCGCCTCTTACGCGGCTGAGATCCGCGCCGACGAACGGGCCGCTGCCCGCAAGCGTGCCCGCGAAGAAGAAGAACAGTTCACCGACCTCGGTGTCTCGATGGCGACGCTGGAATCGATCGCCGCCTGCGAGTCCGGCGGCGACCCGACCGCCGTCTCCTCCGACGGCACCTACCGTGGCAAATACCAGTTCGACTACGGCACCTGGGAATCGATGGGCGGCAGCGGCGACCCCGCCGCGGCGTCCGAGGCCGAGCAGGACTACCGCGCCGCGCTCCTCTACGCCGCCTCCGGCTCCAGTCCCTGGCCGATCTGCGGGTGACGCCGACGGGCGCATCTACGATGCGCGCATGCCTGAGGAGCCGGTAGCCAGCGAGGAGCAGGTTCCGGCGCCTGACGCCGGCGGGCCGTCGCGAAAGCCGCCGGCCGAGGCGATCGCCGAGGCACGGGTCCGCGCGCCGACCCGCGGCAACCGCCGGCTCGAGAGCTTCCTCGACGCCGTCAACAGCGACGAGCAGGTGCGGACCTGGTGGTACATGACCCAGGTCCAGTCGGAGCGGCTGGGGATGTCGGACCACAGCTGGGTCCACATGCAGATCGTCCTCAACATCGCCCTGCGGGTGCTGCGGCTGCTGCTGCGGGCGGGGGTCGAGCCGGCGATGGTCGCCGACCACGGGATGCGCGAGCGCGATGCCGAAGTGGTGGTGGCGGGCGGCGCCCTCCTCCACGACGTCGGCATGTCGATCCACCGCGCCGACCACGAGGCCTACTCGCTCTTCCTCGCCAACGGCGCCCTGCAGCGGCTGCTCGCCGACGTCTACAAGGAGCCCGAGCGCACCGTCGTCGCCTCCGAGATCCTCCACACGATCATCGGCCACCGCCGCCGCGGCGAGCCCTACACGCTCGAGGGCGGCGTCGTCCGCGTCGCCGACGCGCTCGACATGGCCCAAGGGCGGACCCGGCTGCCGCTCGACCTCGGCCACGAGGGAATCCACTCGATCTCCGCCGCCGCCGTCGACGAGGTCCGGATCAGCGCCGGCGAGGAGCGGCCGGTGCGGATCGAGATCCAGCTCAACAACTCCGCCGGGATCTTCCAGGTCGACGATCTGCTGGCGACGAAGATCCGCGGCACCCCCCTCGACGGCCGCGTCGAAGTGATCGCCAAGGTCGAGGGCGAGACCGAGAAACGCCTGCTCTCGGGCTTCCGCCTCTCCTAGCCGTCGAGCTCGGCGACCAGCGCCCGCACCCGGCGGTCGATCTCGTCGCGGGTCGCCCGCACCGCCTCCAGCGGCTGCTCTTTCGGGTCCTCGAGGTCCCAGTCGAGGTAGCGCTTGCCGGGGATGTAGGGGCACTCGTCGCCGCAGCCCATCGTCACCACGACGTCGGCCCATTCGGCGTCGGCGTTCGAGAGCCGGTGGGGGCGGCGGTCGCTGAGGTCGATCCCCAGCTCTTGCATCGCCTCGACGACCTCCGGGTGGACCCGGTCGCCGGGGGTCGTGCCGGCCGACCGCGCCTCATGCCGGCCCTCGGCGGCGCGGTTGAAGAGCGCCTCGCTCATCTGCGAGCGGCCGGCGTTGTGGAGGCAGACGAAGAGGGCCCGCGCCATCAGGTCGACTCCGTCGCGAGATCGGAATGCTCGCCGCGGACCAGCTGGTAGGCGAGGGCGCCCAGAGCGGCCCCGAGTGGCGGCGCCAGCAGGTAGATCCAGAGGTCGCTGAATTCGCCGGCGACGAGCGCCGGGCCGAGCGAGCGGGCCGGGTTCATCGAGGCGCCGGTGACCGGGCCGCCGAAGAGGGCGTCGAGGCCGACGGTGCCGCCGATCGCGATCGCCGCCGCGGCGCCGACGGCGCGGGTGTCGGTGGCCACGGCGATGATCACGAACATCAGGAAGGCGGTGAGGACGACCTCGTAGACGAAAGCGCTGCCGGCGCCGACGCTCGGCACGGTCGCCCCGAGCTCGGCGGACTGACCGGGCCAGACCGCGGCCAGCAGCGCCGCCGCCGCGATCGCGCCGAGGACCTGCGCCAGCAGGTAGGCGCCGGCCTCGGCGCGGGGGAAGTGGCGGGTGAGGGCGAAGGCGAGGGTGACGGCCGGGTTGAGGTGGGCGCCGGAGAGGTGGCCGGTCGCGTAGATCATCGCCATCACGATCAGCCCGAAGACGAGGGCGATGCCGACGACCCCGAGGGAGCCGGGGTGTTCGGCCTCGGTGACGATCGCGCCGCAGCCGGCGAAGACCAGGGCGAAGACGCCGAGCCCCTCGGCGGCGGCGCGGTGCAGGAGGTCAGGGCGCGAAGACTTCACGGCCGAATCCCTACCACCTTTTCGCGGAGCTGATGTGAACGCGGTGGTTTCGGCTCAGCCTGCGCAGCGCTCGCAGAGGCCGCGGAGGACGACGTCGTGCTCGGCGATCTCGAACGGGACCTCCGCGGAGACCTGGCCGATCGCCTGCTCGAGGTCGCGGTTCTCGAACGGCTCCATGCGCCCGCAGCGGCGGCAGATCGCGTGGTGGTGATGGTGCCCACTGGGGTCGATCCGCTCGTAGCTGGCGATCCCGCGCGCCGCCTCGAAGCGCTGCACCAGCCCCAGCTCCTCGAGCAGCTCGAGCGCCCGGTAGACGCTGGCGCGGCCGACGCGGGCGTGGCGCTCGCGCAGCTCATCCTCGAGCTCCAGCGCGTTGACCGCGCACGAGTGCTGGGCGAGCGCCTCGACGACCGCGGTGCGGGCGCCGCCGCGCCGGTACCCCGCCTCGGCGAGCTTGCCGAACGCGTGCTCGGACCACCTGCTGTCGACCGCCTGGGTCATCGCTCGATCGTAACCCCGAGCGGCAGCGAGAGCAGGTAGGCGGCGAGGATCGCCAGCGCCACCGAGGCGCCGCCCGCCGTGCCCGCGTAGTAGGAGAGGTAGAGGCCGGCGACACCGGCGAGGATGGCGGTGGCGACGGCGATCGCGATCATCGGGCCGATTCGCTCGCTGAGCTGGCGGGCGACCGCGGCGGGGCCGACGAAGACGGCGACGACGAGGAGGTTGCCGAGCCCCTGCACGGCGACGACGATCGCCAGCGCCAGGAGGACGAGCAGCGCCGTTTCGGTCCGCGCCGGGGAGGCACCGAGCGAGCGGGCGGCGCCGCGGTCGAAGCCGCCGGCGAGGAGGCGCCCGTGAAGGAGCATGAGTGCGATCGCCACGACGACCGCGAGCGCCGCAGCCGCCGCGAGGTCGCCGTCGGAAGGGCCGAGGATGTCGCCGAAGAGGACGCCCTGGATCCCCGGCGGCGAGCTGGGGGAGAGGGCGAGCAGGACCCCGAGGCCGAAGAGGGTGGTGACGACGACGCCGACCGCCACCTCGCGGCTGAGCCCTGGCACGCGGGCGACGATCGCGATCGCCAGCGCGGCGACGACGATCGCCGGCGCCCCGCCGACCAGCAGCGGAACCCCGGCGATCGCCGCGAGGACGAGGCCGGGGAAGATCGAGTGGGCGAGGCTCTCGGCCGCGTAGGAGAGCCGGTAGAGGACGACCCAGCAGCCGAGGGCGCCGCCGGCGACGCCGATCAGGGTCATCTCGGCGATCGCGCGCCGCATGAACTCGTCTTGCAGGGGCTCGAGCATCGCTAGTGGTGGTGATGGTGAGGAGGGAGGATCGCCCGGCCGCCGTCGCCGGGGAGCTCGACGATCGTGCCGCCGTAGGTCGCTTCCAGGACCTCCAGGCTGAGCGCCTGCTCGGGCGCCCCGACCGCGATCTGGGTGCGGTTGAGGCAGAGGACGCTGTCGCAACGGCGCGCCTGCTCGAGGTCGTGGGTGGCGATCATCAGCGCCCGCCCTTCGCCGGCCAGCTCTGCGATCAGCGCTTCCAGGCGCTCGGAGCTGGGGCGGTCGAGGCCGGAGAAGGGCTCGTCTAGGAGCAGGACCTCGGCTTCCTGGACGAGGGCGCGGGCGATCAGGACGCGCTGGCGCTGGCCGCCGGAGAGCTTGCCGAAGGTCTCGCCGGCGAGCTCGCCGAGACCGACGCGCCCCAGCGCCTCCAGCGCCGCGGCGCGCTCGCGCCGGCCCGGCCGCCGCCACCAGGGCAGCCGCGCGAGCGCCCCCATCGCGGCGACGTCGAGGGCGGAGACGGGGTAGTCGAGCTGTGAGCGCTCGGTCTGGGGGACGGTGGCGCAGCGGGCATCGACCCGCAGCTCGCCGGCCAGCGGCGGCAGCTCCCCGAGCAGGGCGCGGAGCAGCGTCGTCTTGCCGCCGCCGTTCGGCCCCAGCAGCGCCATCCGCTCGCCCCGCCGCAGCGAGAAGGAGACCCCGGAGATCGCCGGCGTGCCGTCGTAGCCGGCGGCCAGCCCGCTCGCCTTGATCAGCGGCTCAGGTCGCATCCTCGTTCTCCTCCGGTGAAGCCGCGGACCATCGCCTCGGCGTTCGCCTCCTCCATCCCGACGTAGGTGGCGCCGCCCGACCCTTCCGGTCCCAGGGTGTCGCCGTGAAGCGAGTAGTCGGCCGAGGCCCCGGTCTGGTTGGCGATCGCATCGGCCACCTTCGAGCTCAGCGAGCTCTCGGGGAAGATCGCCTTCACCTTCTCGGCTTCGATCGTCTGCGCCAGCTCGCTCAGGTCCTTGGCCGAGGGCTGGGCCTGCGTCGTCTGCGAGGGGATCACGGCGCCGATCACCTCGATCCCGTAGCGGTGGGCGAAGTATCCGAAGGCGTCGTGGTCGGTGACGAGCTTGCGCTGCGCCGGCGGCACCGAGCCGATGCACTGCGCGATCCCGCGGTCGAGCGCCCGCAGCCGCGCCAGGTAGGCGCGCGCGTTGCGTTCGAAGGTCGCGCGGTGAGAGGGGTCGGCGGCGACGAGGGCGCGCTCGATCACCAGCACCGCGGCCTCGGCGTTGCGCGGGTCGTGCCACCAGTGCGAGTCGTACTTCGAAGCCTCGGCGCCGGAGGAATCGCCCGGCAGGCGGACCGGGACCCGGGCGCCGACGTCGATCACTTCGGCGTCGCTGCCGCTGTCGGAGACGATCTCCCCGATCCAGCTGTCGAGGTTGTCGCCGCTGGCGAAGACCAGCTCGGCGCTCGCCGCCCCCTCGACGTCGGAGGGCCGCGGCTCGTACTCGTGGGGGTCGCTGTTCGGCTGCAGGATCTGGTCGACCGCGACCGCTTCGCCGCCGACCTCGCGGACGAAGTCGCCGAGCTGGGTGGTGGTGGCGACGACGTCGACCTTGCCGGGGTCGCCCCCGGTCGAGCCGCATCCCCCGATCAGGGCCACGGCCGCTAGGGCGGCCGTGGCTGCCGCCGGCCGAGGCTGGCGGAGGAACGCGCGTCCCACCGCAACCAAGACGAAGACGCCGCCGGCGACGCAGGCGATCGTCGCTCCCGGCGGAGCATCGGTTTCGACCGAGAGCCAGAGGCCCGCCGTCCCCTCGGCCGCGACCAGGACGATGCTGAGCAGCTGCCAGCTCGCCAGCCGCTCGGTCACCAGCCGCGCCGTCACCGCCGGAACGAGGAAGAGGGCGGTGACGAGGAGGGCGCCGACGACGGTGAGGGCGGCGGTGACGGCAAGGGCGACCAGCCCGAGCAGGACCGCGTCGAAGAGGCGCGGGCTCGGCCCGTTCGAACCGCTGAGCGAGGGGTCGAAGCCGCTGCGCAGCCAGTGCTGCCCGATCAGGGCGCTCGCCACCAACGTCGCCGCGGCGGCGAGAGTGGCGAGGCGGATGTCGCCGCCGTCGACGAGGAGGAGGCTGCCGAAGAGCAGCGTCTCGACGTTGGAGCCGGAGCCGAAGACGTCGCTGGCGAGGATGACGCCGCCGGCCAGGCAGCCGACGAGGATCAGGGCGACGACCGCGTCGTCGTCGTTGCGCCGGCCGCGCAGCGCCGCGGCGCCGGCGGTGAAGAGGATCGCAGCGCCGAAGGCGCCGAGCGGGGCGGCGAAGCCGAGCCCGTCGGCGAGGACGAGGCCGGGGAAGGCGGCGGTGCCGACCGCGTGGGAGAAGAAGGCGAGGCCACGCATGACGATCCACGTCCCCAGCAGGCCGGCCGGGATCGCCAGCAGCAGGATCTCGACGAGGCCGCGCTGGACGAAGGGCAGCTGAAACGGCTCGAGCATCGAGCCGAGGCTACTAAATGAAAACGAGTCTCGTTTTTAGTTGAAGCGCGCCAGGTCGCTCTTGCGCTGATCCTTGCGACGCTCGAGGCGGTTCTGGATCAGCGAGAGGACGATGACCAGGGCGGCGAAGAAGGCGATGACGCCGAAGCAGAAGAAGGTCACCGTCTTGTCGGTGGTCGGTCCGGCGAGGCCGACTCCCTCGTCGGCGAGCGCCATCGGGGCGGCGGCCAGCATCAGGGCCCAGATCGAGAGCAGGGCTGCGGCGGTGCGCTTCACGGGGCGGGAATTTAGCGCAACCCGTGGTCGCGACGCGTAGGATGCGCCGCGATGTCGAACCTCGAGGCCCTGCTGCTGGGGGTGGTCCAGGGACTGACCGAGTTCCTGCCGATCTCCTCCTCCGGCCACCTGATCATCGTCCCCTGGCTGCAGAACTACACCTTCCTGCAGGACAACGAGGCGTTCAACAAGACCTTCGACGTGGCCCTCCACGCCGGCACGCTGGTCGCCGCGGTCGCCTATTTCCGGGTCGAGGTGGTCGTCCTCATCCGCGGCTTCCTGCAGGCGGTTCGACAGCGGGCGATTCGCACCCAGGAGCAGCGCCTCTCGGTTGCGATCGCGATCGGGACGGTCCCAGCGGTGATCATCGGCGGCCTCGGCTCGAGCTTCATCGACGAACACCTGGGGGAGCCCTGGATGATCGCGATCCAGCTGATCTTCTTCGGCTTCCTGCTCGGCTGGGCCGACCGGATGCCGGAGCGGCGCAACCTCGGCGAGACCAGCCTGCGCGACGGCTGGATCGTCGGCCTCGCCCAGGTCCTGGCGCTGGCACCGGGCACCTCGCGCTCGGGGATCACGATCACCGCCGGCCGCTGGCTCGGCCTCGACCGCGACGCCGCCGCCCGCTTCTCCTTCCTGCTGCTGATCCCCGCCGTCGCCGGCGCCACCGCTTACAAGGCGCTCGAGGCCGGCAAAGAAGGGCTGCCGCCGGGAGTCGGCGGCCCGATGGTGGTCGGGACGATCGCCGCTGCCGTCTCCGGCTACTGGGCGATCTCCTTCCTCCTGCGCCTTGTGCGGACGACCAGCTACCGCCCCTTCGTCCTCTACCGCTACGCGGCTGGCGCCGCGATCCTCCTGATCATCGCCACGGGGTTGCGGCCGGCGACGTTCTAGCGCTGGCAAAGTCGCCCGGGCAATGCAAATGGGAAGCCTGGATCCAAGGCAGGAGAGTGCGGACGCGGTTTCCTCTTGCGCGACTCGAAGTCAGTCGTTTGCGCTTTCGATGAGATCGACTAGTCGTCTGATCTGACTGGCGAGGTCAAGTGGGAAGCCCTCAACCTCATCCCACCGCTCCATCACGCGCTCCGCGATGGCGGGCTTGTCGATTGCGCTAGTGCGGCCCTTGATCTGGGACATCCCTAGGGGGTCCTTGTAGCGATCGCCCTTCCATTTGCACTGGGCACCGGGATGGAGATCCTCTACAGCTTCCGAAAGCAAATGTGGTGGGACATAGTTCTCGATCGCGTAGCCATGGGTTACCCAAACAGGGTTACCCGAAGCCTTCTCAATCTCGGCTTTCACGCGGAGCTTCGTTGATCGCAGTTTTTCTCCGGACTTTCGGCGGTCGGAGTCCATCACGACCGTGAAGTGCCGATTGATCCGGGGGAGAGAGATGAACTCTTCGACCGTAGGATCCTCGGCACTGAGGTGGGAGAGGAGCTTTCCGCCGTAAAAAAGCAGAGAGTAATGAACCCCCTCGATCAGATTTGGAGCCAAAGCCTGAATCCAGCCTCTGATGTACGTCCGATCGGATGGACCCTCTACCCAGATAACTGAATTGGCTTGGACAAGGTCGGAAGCCCGTGCGCCTAGCTCCGTACTGACGGCTGCGATTTGGGCCGGATCCATGGCCGCCTCCACAATCGTGTTGCCGTCAGCCAAGCGAATGGCGGAAATCGACCCGCTCTCGGAATCCAAGATGTGAGCGGAATGAGTGGCGATCAGATACTGGTTGTCCGTTTCTGCCACCAGATAGCGCAGCAGTCTTCGTTGCAGACTTGGGTGAAGGTGGATCTCGGGCTCCTCGATGCAGACGAGCGCTTCGGATAAAACGGTTGAGGCTGCCGCCAGCACGACAACCTCATGTAAGCCGGTCCCGTAGTTCTCAAGCGGTAGCCACTCGCCTTCGTACCGAACCAGAAGCGTTTTTCGATCATGAGGGACGTCCAGTTCGGCTTCTTCGTCATCGAAGAGGGCCCGGATGAAATTGGTAATCCGCCGAAATCGCTCCCGATTCTCCGGTTCATCGATCGACGGGTTTTGGAGGCGCGCGAGTCTCTCGATCAGCCCCGCGCCGTCATGATCTCCCTCAATAACTGCATCTGGATGGTCAGCAGTAATCCTCCTGAAAGGTCCGATGCGCGCAACAGGTGGTATTCGCTGCTTCAGCTCAAGCCGATTAAGAAACGCCTCAAGAACCATCCGGAAGTTTCGCGCGGGATTATCGCTCCATTGACTGACGAGTCGTTTCGCATGCCTCCGTGACAGCCTGATCTTTGCTTGGTCATCGAATTGCGAGCCCACATCTCGTATCTGCTGCTCGCTTAATCCCCACGCCGGATGGGTGCCGACATTGCTGACGAACTCCAGCCATATTCCTTCTCCGTTTGAGCCTGTGAACGTTGAGCCCTCGAACAAGACACGGGCTTCTTCGGACTTCTCCTCTGGGAGCTCGAATGCCTCTGCAATTTCTCGGTCGGTGAGCCGAAGAAGTAGCGCCACGCGGAGTTGGCGCTCCTCGGCTGGTGCGCCCAAAGGAAGGTCCAAGTCGTCAATCGGCAGCTGACGACTCTCTCGTATGGCCGGAAGGGCGTCCACCGCTACCGAGAGCAGATTTGACTTGCCCGAGTTGTTGGGTCCGGCGAGTAGATGGACCTTGTTCATCGGACCTATGTACTGGAGGTCAGGACCGCCGAAGCTGCGATATCCACCGACCCCAAACCCTGCGATAAGAGGAGATCCCATAGATTTCTGAGTCTATGAGTACCACTCTGGCTTTGGTTTGGAATGCAACCGCGCGTGCTTCGGCTCAAGTCGATGCAGCCATCATTCAGCGCCCTTTTCTTGCGAGATGAGCGGCCAGCGCCGCCGGGTGGTCTAGAGAGGCCGGAGGGGAGCTGACTTTGCAGTTCCGAGGCGCAAGCGGTTCCGGCTGGGTGCCGCAAATTCGGCATCCCACCGACTCAACCCGTGAAAATCCTGTGAACGCAGGGGATAACGCCATCGGACCTGCATACAATCCCCCTATCCGAATCGCCGTCCTCGATACCGACAGCGGCTTCGTCACCGTTCTCGCCCGCCGCGCTGAGGCGGCCGGTTGGCACCTCAGCCAGAAAACCGGCCCCGTGCCGCCGCGAGACCTGGTGGCGATGAAGCTGAACGCCCTCATCGTCGATCCCGTCGTCCTGGGTGACGAAGCCTGGGCCTACCTCGAGAGGGTGGCCTCGATGCTGCCCGACCTCGGGCTGGTCGTCTGCACCGGCCGCTCGACCGTCGCCCAGCGGGTCCGCGGGCTGCGGCTCGGGATCGACGACTGGATGACCAAGCCCTGCCATCCCGAGGAGGCGATCGCGCGGCTGGAAGCTGTCTCGCGGCGCCGCCGCCGCGGCCGCCAGGAGCACGAGGCGGCGCCGCTCGCCGTCGGCGAGATGGAGATCCGCCCCGACCGCTTCCAGGCCTTCGTCGGCGACGAGGCCCTCGACCTCACCCGCCGCGAGTTTGAGCTCCTCTACCTGCTGGCTGAGGAAAAAGGCCAGGTGCTCGAGCGTGAGCAGATCTACCAGCGGGTCTGGGGCTACGCGATGGCCCACGGCGACCGCTCGGTCGACGTCTTCGTCCGCAAGCTGCGCAAGAAGCTGGAAAGCCTCTCGCCGAGCTGGACATACATCCATACCCACTTCGGGATCGGCTACCGCTTCGATCCCGAACCGGCCGGGATCGTCGCCGAGGAGCTGCACCCGGCGCCCGAGACCGCCGTCGAGGCCGAGCCTCAGGCCGAGCCGGATTCACAAGGCGTTCACAACACCTTCACGCCCGGATAACCGCCGCAGGCACGCTCGTCGCCATGCTCGGGCGCATGGGACGGCTGGAGATCAAGCCCGAAGAGCACGCCGCGCTGGTCGACGGCCGCCCGCTCAGCCTCACCGTCCGCGAGCTGCAGCTGCTGGTGACGCTGTCCGAGCACCCGCAGCGGATCATGACCCGCGAGGAGCTCTTCTCCCAAGTCTGGGGCGGGACCCCGCGCAGCGACGACCGCTCGGTCGACGTCTACGTCAGCCGCCTCCGCGCCAAGCTCGGCGAAGCTCTCCCCGAAGCCCAGCTGATCCATACCCACAACGGGATCGGCTACCGCTTCGCGCCCGATGCCTGACGGCTTCGCAGGGCCTTTACATCTTTTTTACATGCTCGACACAGCCACGTAACAAGGTTGCAGGTGGCCGCTGCGAGGGTGGCGCCACCTATGAATCGACCCGAAGGAGAAAGAGTTGACCAGCTCTAAGTGGTTCGTGGTGCTGAGCGCCGCGATCGTCCTTGCGATTGCCGTTGCCGCCTGCGGCAGCAGCAGCGACGAAACCTCCGGCGGCAGCGGCGGCAGCAGCGTCTCCGGTGAAATCGCCGGCGCCGGCTCGACCGCGCAGCAGGCCGCCCAGGAAGCCTGGATCGCCGAATTCGAGAACGAAAACTCCGATGTGACGATCACCTACGACCCCGTCGGGTCGGGCGGTGGCCGCGAACAGTTCATCGCCGGCGGGGTTGCCTTCGCCGGCAGCGACGCCGCCCTCTCGCCCGAAGAAGGCGAACTCGAAAAGGCCGAAAAGCGCTGCAAGACCGGTCAGCTGATCGAGGTCCCGGACTACATCTCGCCGATCGCGATCATCTACAACCTCCCCGGCGTCGAAGAACTCCAGCTCGACCCCGAAACCCTGGCGAAGATCTTCAACCAGGAAATCACCAGCTGGAACGACAAGGCGATCGCCGCCGACAACCCCGGCGCCGAACTGCCCGACACCCGCATCACCCCGGTCAACCGCTCCGACGAGTCGGGGACGACGGAGAACTTCACCGAATACCTCTCCGAGGTCGTGCCGAGCATCTGGAGCTACGAAGTCAGCGGCGACTGGCCGGTCAAGGGCGGCGAAGCCGCTTCCGGGACCTCCGGCGTCGTCGAAGCGGTCGCCGCCGGCGAAGGTGCGATCGGCTACGCCGACGCCAGCCAGGCCGGCGAACTCGGCAGCGCCAAGATCAAAGTCGGCTCCGAATACGCCGAACCGACCCCGGAGGCAGCGGCCAAGGTTCTCGAGGAGTCCCCCCTCGACAAGGAACTGAGCCCGGGCAAATACACGATCGCCTACAAACTCGATCGCAAGACCGAATCTGAGGGCACCTATCCGATCGTGCTCACCTCCTACCTGATCGCCTGCACCAAGTACGACTCGACCGACGAAGCGGCTGCGGTGAAGGCCTACGCGGAATACGTGATCAGCCCCGAAGGACAGGAACTGGCCGCCGAACAGGCCGGCTCGGCTCCGCTCTCCTCGGCGCTGACCGCGAAGGTCACCCCGGCGATCGAAGCGATCGAAGCCGGCTAAGGAGAACGTGTCCCAGGTCGACACCACGACCAACGCGGGCCAGTTGCTGGCGGCGGCGTCCGGAGGGCGCCGCCGCCTCGGCGACCGCGTCTTCTCCCGCACCGCGGTCGTCGCCGCGGTGACGATCCTCGCCCTGCTGGCCGGGGTCGCGATCTTCCTCGTCGCCGAGGGCTTCCCGGCCTTCACCGCCGGCGCCTCCGAACTGCCGGAGGGCAAGAGCTTCATCGACTACGCGGCGCCGCTCGCCTTCGGCACCGTCCTCGCCTCGGCGATCGCGGCGCTCGTCGCCGTCCCCCTGGCGGTCGGCGTCGCCCTCTTCATCACCCACATCGCCCCGCAGCGGCTGGCGCTGACCCTGGGCTACCTGGTCGACCTGCTGGCGGCGATCCCCAGCATCGTCTACGGCCTTTGGGGGATCTTCGTCCTCGGCCCGGCCGCAGTGCCGGTGCTGAAGTGGCTGGAAGAGAAGCTCGGCTGGATCCCGATCTTCGAAGGGCCGGCCTCGGCGACCGGGCGGACGATGCTGGTCGCCGGGCTGGTCCTCGCGGTGATGATCCTGCCGATCGTCTCCGCCGTCGCCCGCGAGGTCTTCGCCCAGACCCCGCGCAAGCTGATGGAAGGTGCGCAGGCGCTCGGCGCGACCCGCTGGGAGATGATCCGGATGACCGTCCTTCCATTCGGCAAATCGTCGGTGATCAGCGGCGCCATGCTCGGCCTCGGCCGCGCCCTCGGCGAGACGATGGCGGTGACGATCATCCTCTCGGTCTCCGGCGCCGTCACCTTCAACCTGATCAGCCAGGCGAACCCCTCGACGATCGCCGCCAACATCGCCCTCAACTTCCCCGAGTCCTCCGGCCTGGCGATCAACGCCCTGATCGCCACCGGCCTCGTCCTCTTCGCGATCACCCTCGTGACGAACATGGCGGCGCGGGCCGTGATCGCCCGCCAGAACCACGAATAGCGATGGAGAGCGCGACCCTCACCCGCCCCAGCACGCTCCTCGCCGGCGGTCTCGGCTGGCGCCGGCGGGCGGTCAACATCACGATGACGGTGCTGATCACCGCCGCCTTCGTGCTGGCGTTGATCCCCTTGATCTCGCTCGTCTTCGAGGTCGCCAAGCGCGGCATCCCCGGCCTCAGCCTCGAATTCTTCACCGAGGACGCGCGGGGCCAGATCGGCGAAGGCGGCGGCGCCTCCCACGCGATCGTCGGCACCCTGGTGATCACCGCCGTCGCCAGCGTGATCTCGGTCCCGATCGGGATCATGGCGGCGATCTACCTGAACGAGTACGGGGAAGGGCGGCTGCGCCGCGCCCTCACCTTCTTCGTCGACGTGATGACGGGGATCCCCTCGATCGTCGCCGGCCTCTTCGCCTACGCGCTCTTCGAGCTCTTCCTCGGCCCGGGAATCCGGCTCGGGGTGATGGGCTCGGTGGCGCTCTCGGTGCTGATGATCCCGATCGTCATCCGCTCCGCCGAGGAGGTCCTGAAGATCGTTCCCGACCACCTGCGCGAGGCCGCCTACGCGCTGGGGACGCCGAAGTGGAAGACGATCACCAAGGTCGTCCTCCCGACCGCCTTCGCCGGCCTCGTCACCGGGGTGATGATCGCGGTGGCGCGGATCGTCGGCGAGACCGCGCCGCTGCTGGTGACCACTGGCGTGGTCGACTCGATGAACACCGACCCGTTCAACGGACGGATGCAGAACCTCGCCGTCTACGCCTACAACGAGTACCGATCGCCGGGCGTCTTCAAACAGGCGGCCTACGACAAGGCCTGGGCCGCGGCGCTGACCCTGATCGCGATCGTGATGCTGCTGAACATCGCCGCCCGGCTCGTCTACCGGCACTACAAAACCGAGATCCGCTGACCGTGGAAGGAAGGAAGTTGAGATCGATGCTGGGAGCCGCGACCAAGCGCAGCGCCGCCGGGGAGGGGGAGCCGGCGAAGGCCGACCAGCCGACCGGCGCGACCCCGACCGAGCCCGCGACGAAAGCCACCCGCGGGGCGAAGACGATCGAGGTCCGAGACGTCGACCTCTACTACGGCGACTTCCACGCGGTCGAGGGGGTGACGATGACGATCGCGCCGAACAAGGTGACGGCGCTGATCGGCTCCTCGGGCTGCGGCAAGACGACCTTCCTGCGCTCGCTCAACCGGATGCACGAGCTGACGCCGCGCGCCCGGGTCGACGGCCACGTCAGCCTCGACGGCGAGGACATCTACGGCAAGGGCGTCGACCCGGTCGAGGTGCGGCGGCTGATCGGGATGGTCTTCCAGCAGCCGAACCCGTTCCCGACGATGTCGATCTACGACAACGTCGCCGCCGGCCTCAACCTCAACTCCTCCCGGGTCCCGAAGTCCCGCAAGGACGAGGTGGTCGAGCGGGCGCTGCGCGGCGCCCACCTCTGGGAGGAGGTCAAGGACCGGCTCGGCAAGCCGGGCTCGAGCCTCTCCGGCGGCCAGCAGCAGCGGCTCTGCATCGCCCGCGCAACCGCGGTCGAGCCCGAGGTGCTGCTGATGGACGAGCCCTGCTCGGCGCTCGACCCGCTGGCGACGCTGGCGATCGAGGACCTGATCTCGGAGCTGAAGAACCGATACACGATCGTCATCGTCACTCACAACATGCAGCAGGCGGCGCGGGCGAGTGACGTCACCGCCTTCTTCAACCTCGACGCGACCGGCAAGCCGGGGCACCTGGTCGAGGTCGGCGCGACCGACCGGATGTTCACCAACCCGACCGAGAAGCAGACCGAGGACTACGTCAGCGGCCGCTTCGGCTGAGACGGGAGGAGAGCGAGCGATGCCGGAAATAGCCCGCAGCGAGTACCTGGAGGAACTGGCGACGCTGGAGGCGAGCGCCCTCGGCGGCCTCGACCTGGTCGACATCGCCCTGGCGCGGACGATGGAAGCGGTCGAGAACCAGGACGTCGAGCTGGCGCAGGTGGTGATCGCCGACGACGACCGCATCGACGGCCGCTACCTGGAGGTCCACCAGAGCCTGATCACGCTGCTGGCGACGCAGTCGCCGGTGGCCACCGACCTGCGGCTGATCTCGGCGCTGCTGCACGTGCTGAAGAGCATCGAGCGGATGGGCGACCAGTGCGTGAACGTCTGCAAGGTGATCCCGCTGACCGGCAACTACGCGCCGGTCGACCCGCGGATGATCGAGCTGATCGTGAAGATGGGCGGGCACACGAAGACGCTGATCATGCAGGCGAAGCGGGCCTTCGAAGAGCGCGACGTCGAGATGGCGCGGGACCTGGTCCGCCGCGACGACGCAGTCGACGCGCTCAACCGAGAGTGCTTCCACCTGGCGCTGGAGATCGGCGACGACACCGACCGCCGCGAGTGGGCGATGACGATGCTGCTGGCGGCGCGGGCGATCGAGCGGGTGGGGGACAACGCGGTCGACATCGGCGAGCAGGTCGCCTTCGTCGTCACCGGGCTCTTCCGCGAGTTCGAGGACGCCTCGCATCCTTCGTAGCGGTTGAGATCCGGCCCCCCTGGGAAGATGCAGGGGATACCTGTGACTCTCTGCGCGGCGATAGACATCGGGTCGAACACGACCCGGCTCCTGGTGGCTGAGCCCGTCGAGGGCCAGTTGAAGAAGACGATGGAGCAGCGCGCCTACACGCGGATCGGCAAGGCGGTCGACCGCGAGGGCGGGATCAAGCCGGAGAAGATCGAAGAGGTGGGGGAGGTCGTCGCCACCCAGGTGCGCCTGGCGCAGGAGCTCGGCGCCGAGGAGATCCGCGCCGTCGCCACCGCGGCGATCCGCGAGGCGAGCAACGGCGAGGCGGTGGCCGAGGCGATCGGCCACGCCGCCGGGATCTCGATCGAGATCCTCTCCGAGGAGGAAGAGGGGCGGCTTTCCTTCCTCGGCGCGACGAAGACGCTCGGCCACTCGGCCGAGGGGCTGGTCGGCGTCGTCGACATCGGCGGCGGCTCGACCGAGGTGATCCTCGGCACCGTCCCCGACGGCGTCCAGAGCGTCCGCTCCTGGCCGGTCGGCTCCGGCAACCTCGCCGACGAGCTGATCACCTCCGACCCGCCCTCGGCGGCCGAAATCCGCCGCGCCCGCGACCGCATCGAGGACATCTTCGAGGGCGTCGAGATCGAGCGTCCGGCTCAGGCCGTCGCCGTCGGCGGCTCGGCCACTTCGCTGCGCCGCCTCGTCGGCGCCGTGCTCGAGTACGAGACCCTGGAGCGCGGGATCCGGGTCCTCTGCGGCGACCCCGCCGCCGACGTCGGCCGCCGCTTCGAGCTCGACCCGACCCGGGTCCGCATCCTCCCCACCGGAGTTCTCCTCCTAGAGAAGCTCTCCGACCTCCTCGGCCAGCCCTTGCAGATCGGCAAGGGCGGCCTCCGCGAGGGGGTCATCCTCGACCTTCTCAACGGCAGCCTCAACGGCGAACAGGAGCTCGTCGGGGCTTAGCGGAATTCGAGGGCGGCGCGGTGAAGGTCCTCGTAGGCGCGGTCTAGCTCTTCTGCATCTCGGTCGGCTTCCTCCCGCATGCGCAGAATTCTTTCCGCGTCAGCTTGTCGATGCCGCACGAGTTCAAGGGCCTTCTCGAAATCGAAGACCCTCGAGCCATCCGCAATCTGCCGAGCCATCTCCCTTTGCTCCTTCTCGGTCATGGCTCCGAATCTACCTTTCGCTCCGTACTGTCTCTGGGGCTTGCTTTTTGAAGTTGTTCGATCTCGAATTCGGCCGCCGAAAGGGCTTCGGTGAGGTCGGTGGCGGTCCGAATCAAAGCCTCGATCCGCGACCTGTTCACGTCCGCCGATCGGTCGGCCTCTGCTGAGAATTTTGCGCCGCGGGTGGAGATCTCGATCGGCAGACGCCCGGCGACCAGCCCCGAATAGGCCGGAGTCACTAAGAGGAGCAATCCGTAGAAGACGCCCAACGTGACCTCCAGCCGGTAGAGGCCGACTTGCCCCAAAGCAACGGCTGGCAGATCCTCGGGCAGCGAAAAAAAGGCAGCTGCGGCCAGCGCCATGCAGAGCGCTGCGCCGATGAGAATTCGGACAAGCATTGGCGGCGCAAACATGCATGGTCAAGTCCCCAGAAGGGTGAAGTTCTCCCCCGATTCAGCCAGCGGCGTTGAAGATCGATTCGTCGAAGCCGGTGATTGCGGGTTCGGCGGCGTAGCCGATCTTTTCGAGGCTGAAGAGTTCCTCGATCGTCGCCAGCAGCGAGAAGTGGTTGAAGTAGGTCTCGCTGGTCGTCCCCGGTTCGACGAAGGGGGAGATGAGGAGGAGGCCGACGCGGCCGCCGCCACCGCTGGGCTTGACCGGCCCGGTCGCCGGCGGTTCGGCGGCGGGCGCCGGGAGGTTGGGGTAGGCCGGGGTGATGCAGCAGCTGCTGGAGTCGGCGTGTTCGCCTTCCTGCGGAGCCTGCGCCCAGGTGACGGCGATGATGCCGCCGTCCTTGTAGGCGAGCGATTCCTTGATCTGGGGGACCACGAGTTCGAGGAATTTGTCGGCCGGGGTTTCTGGAGCAGGGGAGAGGTAGGCGAGGGTCGGGAATTTTTCCGCCGGCGCTTCCAGGTCGGTCGCCAGTTGGGGGAGACCGACGTTCGTTTCGGCGCAGTCGGGGCTGTCGAAAACGCCGTGGAAGAAGAGCAGGGGATTGGACGCGTCCGGCGGAGTCGAGGGGTCCGCCGGCGGGGCCGGGCAGCCTTCGGTGCCTTCGCGGTAGGCCTTCCAGGTCAGGTCGGCTTCGCTCAGCTGCCCGAGCAGGGTCTTGGTCGTCGCCGGGTAGGCGCAGCCGTCGCCTTCGACCTGTCCTTCGGCGCTTTCGCCGCCGGGCGCGACGTCGCCGTAGGTGGGGCAGCCGGCGGCGGTCGCCGGGGTCGGGCCCTGGCCGCTGAGCACGGCGATCTTGTTCGCCAGCTCGCTCGGGGCGACGGCGAAGTAGTTTTCGAGCAGCTCGCCCTGCGCCGGCAGTTCTTCGGTCAGATAGGGCGAGGCCGAGCTCTCACCGAAGGTTTCTTCGTAGCCGCCGGTGCCGAGCATGACCACGAAGACGTGTTTGGCTTCCGGCAGCCCCGTCGGCAGTTCTTCTTCGATCGGCGCCGCGGGGGGTTCGGGCGCGCCTTCGAGCGGTTCTTCGGTAACCGGAACTTCGGCCGGGACCGAGGAGGGGGTGGCGATCGGTTCCGCGGCTTCGCCGCCGGTTTCCGTTTCGGGGGCGGCGCTGGTCGGTTCCGGCGTCGGTTCGGGGGCCGCCGGGGAAGAGCCCGATTCGAGCACGATCGTGCGGATGCCGGCGCTGCGGGCGAGCTGGTTGGTCGCCGAGCCGATCACCACACCGAGGGCAAGCATCAGCAGCACGGCAGCGCCGAGGGCGCGGGGGGAGGGCACCGCGCGGATACGAGGTGAAGGCACGGCGCGAGTATCGCCACGCCTGCGCCGCTGGTTGTGAAAATCCTGATTCTCCTCCTCATTACCGCCCTTCATTTACAACTCTTCAACATCAGCACCGGGGGTCGGCCCCGATGATGCTCGCGTGCCCGACGCCTGCCCCAGTTGCGGCTCCCCGCTCGCTCCCGACCAGCGCTACTGCCTGAACTGCGGGCAGCGCCGCGGCGATCCCCGCCTCCCGGTCATGGACGCGGTCAACTACATGGAGCTCTCGCGGCGACCGCACCCTCAGCACGTGCAGGCCGCGGAACCGCCCTCCGGTCGTCGCCGCCTCCTCTCCGCCAACGCTTCGATGGTCGCCGCGGTCGCCACGCTCGTCCTCGCGCTCGGGGTCGGGGTCCTGATCGGGCGCTCCGGCAACAGCACCGAACCGACCGCGAGCGCGGCGCCGCAGATCATCCGTGTCGGCGGCTCCGGGACCGAAACCGCCGACACGGCGACGGCCGGCAGCGCCGGCGGCAAGGCAGCCGCTGGCGGCAAGAAAGCCAAATCTGCGAGCGTCAAGAAAGCGAAGGAAAAAGCCGCGACCGGCTCGAGCGGCGCCAGCAAGGCGACCGAAGAAGTCTTCGAACCGGCCCCGGGGGTGAAGATCGCGCCGCCGACGCAGCAGGTCGGCGGCGAGTGCGATCCCAGCGTCGCCGGCTGCAGCGACAACGGCAAATTCGAAGGGACGTTCTTCGAATGACGGCGGCTACGCCGCCGCCCGGGCCCCATGAGGGAGCCGCGGTCGACCTCCCGCGCCGGCGCGAGCAGCTGGCGGCGCGGGTGGCGGAGCTGCAGTGGGACCTCGGCGGCCTCGTCTACGAGATGGTGGTCCGCAACAGCATCGACGTCGAGGTGATCGTCAAACGGGCGGTGCTGCTGCAGGACGCCGATGCCGAGCTGGGCGAGGTCGAGCGGATCATGCGCGCCGATCAGACCGGCGCCGCCGCCTCCTGCCCCGGCTGCGGCGCCCCGCATTCGAGCGGTGCCACCTTCTGCTGGCAGTGCGGCCGGCCGCTGTTGGCCGAGGTCTCGGGCGACGAGATCCTCAAGCGCTGAACGCCGCGGAGCGGCGCTTTACCCGAAGCGGCCGCTGACGTAGTCGCGGGTCCGCGGGTCCTGCGGCGAGCTGAAGATCGTCTCGGTCGCGTCGACCTCGATCAGCGAGCCCACCGGCTTGACGCCGCCGGTCTCGAGGCTGAAGAAGGCGGTGCGGTCGGCGACCCGGGCCGCCTGCTGCATGTTGTGAGTGACGATGACGATCGTGAAGCGGCCTTTGAGGCTGTGCATCAGCTCCTCGATCGCCGCGGTGGCGATCGGGTCGAGCGCCGAGGCGGGCTCGTCGAGCAGCAGCACGTCGGGTTCGATCGCGATCGCCCGGGCGATGCAGAGCCGCTGCTGCTGCCCGCCGGAGAGGCCGAGGGCGCTGTCCCGCAGCCGGTCTTTGACCTCGTCCCAGAGCGCCGCCCCGCGCAGCGCCTCCTCGACCCGCTCGTCGAGCCCGCGCCGCATGCCCAGGTTGCGCGGTGCCCAGGCGACGTTGTCGAAGATCGACTTCGGGAACGGGTTCGGTTTTTGGAAGACCATCCCGATCCGGCGCCGCACCTCGACCCGGTCGACGCGGTCGCCGTAGATGTCGCGGCCGTGGTAGAGCACCTCGCCCTCGATCCGGAAGCCGCCGACCGAGTCGTTCATCCGGTTGAGGCTGCGCAGGAAGGTCGTCTTGCCGCAGCCGGAGGGCCCGATCAGGGCGGTGATCTGGCCGCGCTCGATCCCCAGGTCGACCCCGGCCAGGGCCTGCTTGGCGCCGTAGAAGATCGAGACGGCGCGGGCCTCGAAGACCAGCTCGGGGCGCAGCTGGGAGGTAAAGGTCGGCGCGGTGGCGGTGGCCGCGGCTGGGTCGCCGGGCCGGATCCGCAGGCGGGAGGGAACGGCTTGGTTCATGAGCTCAGCTTTCTTTTGCTGCGGGCCAGCAGCGCCCGGGCGCCGAGGCTCGCGAAGAGGATGAACGAGATCAGCAGCAGCGACATCCCCCAGGCTTCCGTGAAACCTTCGGGGTTGCCTTCTTCGGAGAGTTTGTAGATCCAGACGGGGACGTTGGGGAGCGCTTCGAACGGGTTGACGGAGAACTTTTTCGGGTCGAAGCTGGAGGTGGCGAGGATCAGTGGCGCCGTCTCGCCGGCCGCCCGCGCGACCGCGAGCACGGTCGAGGTGACGATGCCGCCGAGGGCGGTAGGCAGGACGACGGTGAGGATCGAGCGCCAGCGGGCGACCCCGAGCGCGTCGGAGGCTTCACGCAGCGCCGCGGGCACCAGCAGCAGGACCTCCTGCGAGCCGCGGGCGATCAGCGGCAGCTCGATAATCGCCAGCGCGACCGAGCCGGCGAACCCCGTCTGCTTGTTCTGGGGATCGACGATGAGGATGAAGACGAAGAGGCCGAGGATGATCGAGGGCAGCCCGTTCAGCAGGTCGAGGGTGATTTTGAGGATGCGCGACCCCCGCGCGCCGGAGTACTCGGTCGTGTAGACGGCGATGAGGACGCCGATCGGCATCGCCATCGCCGTCGCGACCAGGGCGATGACCAGCGTCCCCAGCAGCATCGGGCCGACGCCGGTCGGGGCGCCGGTGAAGATGAAGTCGAGGTCGATCGCCTTGGCGCCGCGGGAGACGACGGTCCAGATCACGATCACCAGCACGGCGATCGCGACCACCGCGGCCGCGGTCGCCCCGAGCTCGGCGAAGCGGCTGACCAGTTGCCGGCGGCGGAGGTTGCCACTGGGGACGAGCGGCGCTGCGGGATCGAAGGCGGGGTCGCTCATCTGGCCACCGTCCCGGCGTAGCCGAAACGCCGCCCGATCCAGCTGGCGACCAGGCCCGCCGCCAGGTTGAGGACCAGGAGGATGACGCCGCAGTAGTAGAGGGAGGCCTGGTGCAGTTCGGTCAGCGCCCCGGGGAACTGGAGGGCGATCCGCGAGGCGAGGGTGTCGCCGGGGGCGAAGAGGTTGGCGTCTATGTGCGAGCCGGCGCCGATCACCTGCGAGACCGCGATCGCCTCGCCGAGGGCGCGGCCGAGGCCGAGGATGCAGGCGGCGACAACGCCCGTCGAGGTGGTCGGCAGGACGATTCCCCGCACCACCTCCCAGCGGGTGGCGCCGAGGGCTGAGGCGCCGTCCTGCAGCTCCGGCGGCACCGACTGGAAGAGGTCCCGTGAGATCGAGGCGATGATCGGGATCACCATGATCGTCAGCACCAGGCTGGCGGTGAAGACGCTGAGGCCGGTCGTCTGCGGGTCGCCGAAGATCGGCAGGAAGCCGAGATGATCGTGGAGGGTGGGCTCGAGGTGTTCCTGGGCGAACGGCGCCAGGACCAGTAGGCCCCAGAAGCCGAGGATGACGCTGGGGATCGCCGCCAGCAGCTCGACCAGCGGCCCGATCACCGCCCCCACCTGCTTCGGCGCCAGCAGGGTGAGGAAGAGGCCGATCGCGATCGCGATCGGCGCCCCCAGCAGCAGCGCGAAGGCGGAGGTGACGGCGGTGCCATAGAGCAGCACCCCGGCGCCGAATTCGCCGAAGTTGGGCTGCCAGGTGATTTCGTAGACGAAGGCGAAGCCGTATTTGGAGATCGCCGGCTGGGCGCCGTGGACTATCTGGTAACCGACGAGGACGATCGTCGCTGCGGCGATGATCGCCGCCGCCAGGCAGACGCCGAAGAGGGCCCGGTCGCCGAAGCGGTCGAGCCGCCGGCGCAGCGGGCTGACATGGGCGCCCCGGGGCGCCACCTTGACCGTGGGCGAGGCGGTGGCCATTCCGCGGCAGGCTAAGTAGTCACAGAGCCGCTCTTGTAACAGTGTTGTTACTTCTCGGGTTTACGGGATTGAAACATTTTCGCGAACTGTTCCGGAGAGGCTGCGGCTGTGAAATCAAACTCGAAAGGACCCGCATTGCTTCGGAACAGGTTGCTCGCAGCGCTGATCGCGGCGGTCGCGTTGGTCGGCGGTACGGCTTCGGTCGCGCCCGCCGCCGCCTCGGCCGCCGGTCTCACGGGAGCCGGCTCCACGCTGGTCGCCCCACTGATGGCCAACTGGATCAGCAACTTCGAAATCAAAGAAGGCATCCCCGTCAAATACTCGGCGGTCGGTTCCGGAACCGGGATCGCACAGATCACGGCCCGCACCGTCGACTACGGCGCCTCCGATGCCCCGCTGACCCCCGAACAGGCCTCGGCCTGCCGCGACTGCGTGCAGATTCCCTGGGCACTCTCGGCGACTGCGCTCGGATACAACATCCCGGGTGTCAAGAAGCTGAAACTGACGGGCAAGATCCTCTCCGGGATCTACTTCGGCAAGATCACGAAGTGGAACGACAAGAAAATCAAGGCGCTCAACCCGGGTGTGAAACTGCCTGGCCTGACCATCACCCCGGTCTTCCGCAGCGACGGCTCCGGTGACACCTACACGTTCACCAATTTCCTCTCGAAAATCAGCCCCGCCTGGAAGAACGAAGTCGGTTACGCGACGACGGTCGGCTTCCCGGCCGGTGTCGGTGCCAAAGGCAACGCCGGCGTCACCGCGACGGTCGTGAAAACGCCCGGAGCGATCGGCTACATCTCCGCCTACTACCTGATCGCCGCCGGCCTCCACGCCGCCTCGATCCAGAACAAGGCGGGGTACTACGCGCTCCCGAACATCGAAAACATCTCGAGCGCGGCCTCGACCGTGAAGAAGCTCGGTCCGAGCAACACGATCAGCATCACCAACCCCCCGAAGAAGGCCTCGATCGCCTACCCGCTTTCGACCTTCACCTACATGATCGTCCCCCGGGACGCTCCCCAGAAGACGGCCTTGGTTCAGTTCGCGAAGTACTGCCTGACGATCGGCCAGAAATACGGTGCGGCGCTCGATTTCGCACCTCTCCCCAAGGTCGTCAAACAAGCGGGACTGAAAGCAGCCTCCTCGCTTTAAGTCCGTCGCAGACGACCAGTTCCCGCGCCGCCAGGGTGAAAGCCCTGGCGGCGCGGTTTCGTTATCGGGCTTTTCACACCCTCGCCCGTTCGATGTCGAACCCTGTGTGTGAAAAAGAGAACGAGTAGAGGGAGAGCACCGATGACTTCCCGCGTCGACATGCATTGCCACTCCACCACGTCGCATTTCTCGAAGCTGGGTGTACAGCGTTCGCTCGGGCTGCCGGAGTGCGCGACGCCTCCTCAGGAGGTCTACGAGCTCGCCAAGCGGCGTGGCATGGACTTCGTCACGATCACCGACCACGACACGATCGACGGCTGCCTCGAGCTCGCCGATCGTCCCGACTGCTTTGTCTCCGAGGAGCTGACCGCCCGCTTCGCCGGCGAGCCCCAGGCGGTTCACGTCCTCTGTTACGGGATCACTCCCGGAGACCACGAGTGGCTGCAGGCACATTCCGGCGATGTCGAAGCCTGCGCCGCCTACCTTCACGAGCAGGAGATCGCCTGCGCATTGGCGCATCCCTTCTTCAACGTCGCCGCGCCGCTGACCCGGCGCCACCGGCGAGTGCTGGCGGAGCTCTTCCCTGTCTGGGAGGTCCGCAACGGTTCCCGAGCCGCCGAGCTGAACGCCCCCGCCGCGATCTACATCGAGACGCACGGGGGCATCGGTATCGGCGGCTCGGACGACCATGCCGGCGTCGACATCGGCCGCACCTTCACCGAGGCGCCCGCGGCTGCGACGCCGGAAGAGTTTCTTGGGCACCTTCGGCGGGGTGACGCTGAAGCACATGGGGAACAGGGCAGCGCTGCCAAGTGGGCTCATGCGGCTATGGCTTTGGCTACTCGGGCTTATGCGTTGGGGGACGGAGGGGAGTCCCTCGGCGGACAACTGAGGGGAGGGTCCGGCGAGGGACTCCCCTCCGTCCCCTCGGGCGTCACTGGTGGTCCGGATCCGGCCGCGGTGCTGAAGATGGCCGAGAGGGTTATTCGCGAGGGGGCTGCCCGGGAGGGGAAGGTGGCAGCTGATGTTGGTCCTGAGGACGCGCGGGCGCTGTTGGAGGCTTGGCTCGACGGGGTCGGCTCGAGGTCCGCGGACGCAAGTTGATCGAGTACCTGCAGGCTGATGATTTTTCTCACGTCGATCTTTACCGGCGTGCCCGGCGCAGGCACGATCGGGGGTTGCGGAAGGCGATCGACGGAGGCACCAAGGCGATCGCTGATGGTGACTTTCCTGCTGCGGTCACCGGTCTCTTCGAGGCGCTGGTGCCAGCGGTTCCGTATGCGCCTGCGACGGCGTTTCTTGGCAGTGAGAAAGCGAAGCTTCGCGACCGGCGGGGTGAGCGGCAGCGGGTGGCGGTGATCGCCGACGGGATCGGCTCTATGCACGGCGTCACCCACACGATCGAACAGATCCGCGAGCGCGGCGTCCCCGGCTTCGACGTCGACATCGTCGGCACCGACCCCGGGGTCGACCGCCGCCTGCCCGCCGCGGCGGAGCTCGAGATCCCCTTCTACGAGGGGATGACACTCGGGGTTCCGGGCCTCCCCGACCTGGTCGAGACGCTGGCCGAAGGGTCCTATGACCTCGTCCACGTCACCGCTCCCGGCCCGGCCGGGATCGCCGCCACTTTGATGAGCCGGATCACCGGCGTGCCGCTGCTCGCCAGCTACCACACCGAGATCGCCACCTACGCCGGCATGCGCAGCCGCGACGGCGCTCTCGAGGCGCTTGCCCGCGCCGGGCTCGGCGCCTTCTACTCGGCGCCCTCGGCGGTGCTCTCGCCGAGCCCTTCCGCCGACGCCTCGGTGATCGCCCTCGGCGCCGACCCGGCCCAGGTGGGCCGCTGGGAGCGCGGCGTCGACATCGATCGCTTCGATCCCGCGAAGGCCGACCGCGACGCCTTCCCGGGCGAGATCAAGGTCCTCTACGCCGGTCGCCTGACCCGCGAGAAGGGCGTCGACCTTCTGGCCGAGACCTTCCTCCGTGCCCACGCCGTCGACCCGCGCCTGCACCTGCTGCTCGCCGGCGGCGGCCCCGAGGAAGGGGAGCTGCGCGAGCGCCTCGGCGAGCGCGCCAGCTTCCTCGGCTGGCTCTCCGGCGAGGAGCTGCCGCGGGCCTACGCCAGCGCCGACGCCTTCCTCTTCTGCAGCAGCACCGACACCTACGGGCAGGTCATCCTCGAGGCGGCGGCCAGCGGCCTGCCGGTCGTCGCCGTCGCCGAGGGCGGCCCGGCGGCGCTGATCGAGAACCGCCACACCGGCCTCCTCTGCCGCCCCGACGCCGACCACCTGGCGGGGACGCTGCTCCAACTCGCCTCCTCGCCGGCGCTGCGCCGCCAGCTCGGCGAAGCCGGAGTCCGCGCCGCCCGCGACCGCTCCTGGGAGCGATCGATGGGCCAGCTCGCCGCCGGCTACCGGCGGGCGCTGGATGCCGCTGCATTCGTAACGGTTCGCCAGGCCGCTTAGCTCCGGGTGAAATGGGCTGCTCGCGGGACGGAGCGCGTGCCGATGGGCGAACGCGACGGATAGACGGACGTGCGGTGCAGGGGAATTTGTCAGGTTGTCCATGAGGGACGCCTCGTGTCAGTTGACGCGTGCTTCTACAGCGACCTTTCATCGACTAATGATTTTCGCCGATGTCACATCGAGCCGAATCTGACAGAAGACCCGCTCACGGATTCCTGACGAGCGCAATCGCGCTGATGGTCGCGGCAGCCACCCTTTTCGGTCCTGCGACCTTCGCATCGGCAACCGAATTCCACGCCGGCACCGCCCCCCACACCCTCTGGTCCGGCACTCAGGTCGGGGAAGATGTCCTTTCCCTCAAAGCCGGCACCCTGAGGTGCAAAAAAATCTCCTCCTCGGGCACAACCACGGTCGCGACAGCGACGACAGTCGATCTGACCCCGTCGTTCTCCGAATGCACCGCCTTTGGCTTCGTCAGCACCACGGTCGACGCCAACGGCTGCACTTATCGCCTCCACACCGCCAAGGAAGGCTCCAGCACCCAGGGGACAAGCATCCTCTGCCCAGAAGGCAAAGCGATCGTCATCACAGCCTTCAACTGCGAAGTGTCGATTCCCGCCCAGGGTGTCCTCGGCACCGTCACCTACACAAACACCGAAGGCGACATCACCGCCGACCTTAACATCACCGGCGTCAAATACACCCAGGTCTCGAAAAGCTTCCCCGGCTGCACCAACGGCACCTTCACCGACGGCACCTACAAAGGCACCACCACACTGACCGCCACCGATACAGCGGGCACGGCGAAGGAAACCTGGGTGGAAGGAGTGACCGGAGGCACCGAATTCCACGCCGGCACCTCACCCCACACCCTCTGGTCGGGAACCCAGAGCGGGGAAGACGTCTTCACCGTCAAAGCCGGGACCGTGAAGTGCAGGAAAATCACCTCCTCGGGCACAACCACGGCCGCGACAACCACCACACTCGATCTGACCCCCTCATTTTCCGAATGCACCGCCTTTGGATTCGTCGGCACCACGGTCGACGCCAATGGCTGCATTTATCGCCTCCACACCGCCAAGGAAGGCATCAGCACCCAGGGCACAAGCATCGTCTGCCCGGAAGGAAAAGCGATCGTCGTCACAGCATCCAACTGCGAACTGTCGGTTCCCGCCCAAGGTGTCCTCGGAACCGTCACCTACACAAACACCGAAGGCGACATCACCGCCGACCTCAATCTCTCCGCCATCAAATACACCCAGGTCTCGAAAAGCTTCCCCGGCTGCACCAACGGCACCTTCACCGACGGCAAATACGTCGGCGCGACGACATTGACCGCCACCGATACAGCGGGCACGGCGAAGGAAACCTGGGTGGAATAGCTAGGCCCCGTTTCGGCCGCTCGTTGCCAATCGGTGAACAGGCCGGATCCCTCAGGAAGCTCAGTACGATGGGGCCATCGACGATCCGGCTCTCTATTTCAACCGCGAGCTCTCCTGGCTCGACTTCAACCAGCGGGTTCTCGAACTCGCGGAGGATCCCGAGGTGCCGCTGCTGGAGCGGGTTCGCTTCTGCGCCATCTACGCCAACAACCTCGACGAGTTCTTCATGGTCCGCGTCGCCGGCCTCTTCGACCAGCTCGACGCCGGGATCGAAGCCCGCGGCCCCGACGGGCTGACGCCGACCGAGCAGATCGATGCGATCCAGCGGCGGGTGCTGGAGCTCGACGACCGCCTCTGCGCGGCCTTCGGTGGCAACCTGCAGCCGGCGCTCGAGGAGCGGGGGATCCGCATCGTCACCCTGGAGACGGCGACCGACGAGGAGCGGCGGGAGATCGACGAGCGCTTCAAACAGCAGGTCTTCCCGGCGCTGACGCCGCTGGTGATCGGGCTCGGCCGTCCCTTCCCCTACATCTCCAACCTCTCGCTCAGCCTCGGCGTGCTGCTGCGGGACACCGAGACCGGCAACGAGATCATCGCCCGGGTCAAGGTGCCGAAGGAGCTGCTCGGCCGCTTCCTCCCGCTCGGCGACGGCGGCCTCACCTTCGTCCCCCTGGAGGAGGTGATCGCGGCCAACCTCGACGCCCTCTTCCCGGGCATCGACGTCATCGACCACGGCTATTTCCGCGTCACCCGTGACGCCGACTTCACGATCTCCGACGAGGCCGACGACCTCCTGCAGGCGGTCCAGGACGAGATCCGCCGCCGCCGCTTCGGCGAGGTCGTGCGGCTCGAGGTCGAGTCGCGGATGAACCCGAAGCTGCGCTCGCAGCTGGTCGAAGCGCTGCGGCTCGAAGACCGCGAGGTCTACGACATCGAGGGCCTGCTCGATCTCGCCGACCTCAACTCGATCGCCGACGTCCCCGGCCACGCCGAGCTGCGCTACGCGCCCTGGACGCCGGTTACGCAGCCGCGCCTGCAGGGTGAGGACGACGACCAGGTCGACATGTTCGCCGAGATCCGCCAGCGCGACATCCTCGTCCACCATCCCTACGACTCCTTCGCCAACTCGGTCGAACGCTTCGTCGCCCAGGCGGTCGCCGACCCCGACGTGCTGGCGATCAAGCAGACCGTGTACCGGACCAGCGACGACTCGCCGCTGGTGCCGTCGCTGATCCGCGCCTCCGAACGGGGCAAGCAGGCGGTCTGCATGGTCGAGCTGAAAGCGCGCTTCGACGAGGAGGCGAACATCCACTGGGCGAAGAGCCTGGAGGAGGCGGGCGTCCACGTCGTCTACGGGATTCCCGGCCTCAAGACCCACGTCAAGGCGATCCTCGTCGCCCGCCGCGAGGGTGAGCAGGTGCGCGAGTACGTCCACGTCGGCACCGGCAACTACAACGCCAAAACGGCTCGCCTCTACACCGACCTCGGCCTCTTCACCGCCGATCCCGACCTCGGTGCCGACGTCGCCGAGATGTTCAACTTCCTCACCGGCTATGGCCGCCCGGCCGAGTACCGCAAGGTGCTGGTCGCGCCGACGACGATGCGCGACCAGATCGTCTCCGAGATCGAGCGCACCACCGAGGCTCACGAAGCCGGGCAAGAGGCGCGGATCGCCCTGAAGATGAACTCGCTGGTCGACGCCCGCTGCATCCAGGCGCTTTACGCGGCCTCGCAGGCGGGGGTGAAGATCGAGATCAACGTGCGCGGGATCTGCTGCCTGCGGCCCGGGGTCGAGGGGGTCTCGGAGAACATCACCGTGCGCTCGATCGTCGGCCGTTTCCTCGAGCACTCGCGCATCTACGTCTTCCGCCGTGGCGAGGAGACGCGGGTGCTGATGGGCTCGGCCGACCTGATGCCGCGCAACCTCGACAGCCGCGTCGAGCTGATCGCCCCGGTCGAGGACACGGCCCTGAAGGCCGAGCTGCTCGACGTGCTCGAGCGCTGCCTGGCTGACAACGCCAGCTCCTGGGCGCTCGATTCCGAGGGCAACTGGTCGCGGTGCCAGCCCGACGGCGAAGTGCGCAGTGCCCAGGAGGAGCTGATGGCCCGTCACTCCGCTCGCGCCGCCGAGCACCTGGCGGGGCCGGCTACCGCAGAAGTCCAGGCTCTCTCGCGTCAGTAGTAGGGGCTAGGATGCGCGACCAGTGGCGCGCTTCTCGCTCCTCCCTCGCGACAGGACCTTCTTCGACCTCTTCAACCAGGCCGGCCAGAACTCCGTTCGCGCGGCCAAGCTGCTCGACGAAATGATGAACACGTGGCCGGATTCGGGCGCGCTCTCGCGGGAGATCGTGATCGCCGAGCAGGAGGGCGACAAAATCACCCACGAAATCGTCCAGCGGCTGAACTCCACCTTCGTCACCCCGATCGACCGCGAGGACATCTACAACCTGGCCACGCAGATGGACGACATCGTCGATTTCGCCGAGGAGGCGGCGGACTTCCTCGGCCTCTACAAGATCGAGGCGCCGATGGAGCAGGCGCAGGCGCTGACCAAAGTCCTCGTCGCCTCCTGCGAGCAGCTGGCGATGGGGCTGGAGAACCTGCCCTCGTTCAAGGACCTCGACAAGTACTGGATCGAGATCCACCGGCTCGAGAACGACGGCGACCGGATCTCCCGCGACGCCGTCGCCTCGCTCTTCTCCAACGGCATCGACCCGATGGTCGTGATCCGCTGGAAGGACATGTTCGCCGTGCTCGAGGAGGCGATCGACGCGACCGAGACGGCGGCGCAGATTCTCGAGGGCATCGTCATCAAGAACTCGTGACGGCCTCTTACGTCGCCATGCTGCGTCCTCGGTCGCTCGCGTGCGGAGCACGCTTCGCTTCCTGCGTCCTTGCCTGGCAACGTAAGAGCCGCGTCACGAGGACGTAGTTGTGGATTCCAACGTAATCCTCGTCCTCGTCGTCGCCACCGCGCTGGCGTTCGATTTCACCAACGGGTTCCACGACACCGCCAACGTCGTCGCCACCTCGATCTCGACCGGAGCGGCGCGACCGTCGGTGGCGATCGGATTCGCTTCGCTACTCAACTTCGTCGGCGCCTTCATCTCGATCAGCGTCGCCGCGACCGTCGCCAAGGACGTGGTCGACGCCGAAGTGATCACCCCGACGATCGTCTTCGCAGGCCTGATCGGGGCGATCGCCTGGAACCTGATCACCTGGTGGTTCGGGCTTCCCTCGAGCTCCTCGCACGCGCTGATCGGCGGCGTCGTCGGCTCGGCGGTGGCCGCGGTCGGGTTCGACGCCGTGCTCACCGAAGGGCTGGTCGGCAAAGTCCTGATCCCGGCCGTCGTCGCCCCGGTCCTCGCCTTCCTCGTCGCCGGGTTCGCGATCGCCGTCTCCTATCGGGTGGTGGGGAAGCAGCGGCCGGGGATCGTCTCCCGCGGCTATCGCTACGGGCAGATCCTCTCCGGAGGGCTGCTGGCGCTGGCGCACGGAACCAACGACGCCCAGAAGACGATGGGGATCATCACCCTGGCGCTGATCGCCAACGGCACCCTCGCCGCCGAAGCCGACCCGCCGTTTTGGGTCATCGCCTCCTCGGCGGCGGCTATCGCCCTCGGCACCTACAGCGGCGGCTGGCGGATCATCAAGACGACCGGGACGCGGATCATCAAGATGGACGCCGCCCAGGGCTTCTCCGCCCAGGGAGCGGGCGCGGCGGTGATCCTCGCCTCGACCCACTTCGGGTTCCCGCTCTCGACCACGCACGTGATCAACGGCGGCGTCATGGGTTCGGGGGCGGCGAAGCGCCTCTCGGCGGTGCGCTGGGGCGTCGCCGGCAACATCGTCGTCGCTTGGCTGCTGACCCTGCCGGCGGCGGCCGCGATCGGGGCGCTCACCTACGGCATCACGCGGATCTTCGGTACCGGCGCGCTCGGCCCGGTCCTGGTCGCGCTGATGGCGCTCTCGCTGGTCGCCGCCGCCTTCGCGCGGCGGGCGCAGGGCGGGGCGCCGGTGGAGGCGACCGGCGCGTGATCGCGACGATCGTCCACACCGACGAACTGCTGCAGACCGTGGCCGCCTCGGTGATCGCCGGTATCGGCGTCACCTTTCTCTTCTCGCTCGGGATCTGGGGAGCGGGTCAGTTCGCCGAGCTGAACCGCAGCCAGCGCCCGGTGGCGGCGACGGCGGCGCTGGTGGTCGGCGGGGCGGCGCTGGCCGGCGTCGGCGCCGCGATCGTCATCGGCATCATCGTGATGACCAGCAAGTAAGGCGGACTCAGCTGAGGGTGTTGGCGTCCATCCAGACTCGCCAGATGGCCGCTATGGCGGCGGCGAATAGGAGGATCCATAGGAGCGTGCCGCCGCCGCTGGCGAAGAGCTTGTCGGTGCCGGCGATCAGCAGCAGGATCAGGCCGATCGCACCGTAGAGGAGGGCCCGGCGGGCGTCGGTGAGGGTCGCCAGCGTCAGCTGGTTTTCGCGGCTGAAGGTGTAGACCATCCAGGCGAGGCCGGCGAGGAGACCCATCGTCAAGGCCGTGAGCAGGGCTTCGGCGATGTTGCCGCCGGTGACCGTGAAGGCGACCGGGATCGCCAGCAGCATGATGATCGCGACGTTGCGAGCGGTCCGCACCCCTCCAGTCTACGAAGCCGCGCGTAAGTCGAGGCGAAGATTTTGCGATCTGCGCGCCACGTGTGCGGATTTGCTCGGCAGGTTTGGCCCATGCCGTCAAGGGCCGGAAGAGCAGCGCACGGGGAGGAGGGGACCGCGTCGGTCGAGCTGGTCGCCGTGGTCCCGTTCCTGCTGCTGGTGCTCCTGGTGGCTGCGCAGATCGCGCTTGCCGGCCAGGCGCTCTGGTCGGCGAGCGTGGCGGCGCGGGCGGGAGCGCGGGCGGCGCTGGTCGGCGGGGACGCCTCGGCCGCAGCGCGCGCGGCGCTCCCGCCCTCGATGAGGAAGGGCGCGCGGGTGGAGGAAGGGGCCGGGGTGGAGGGCGGCGGGGTCTCGGTGGAGGTCGAGGTGCCGCGCCTGGTGCCGTCGCTGCCGGCGGTGCGGGTCGGCGCCGGCAGCGGCTTGGAGGCTGGCGATGGATGAGCGGGGACAGGCGACCGTCGAGCTGGTGGCGGCGCTGCCCGCACTCCTGCTCTCGGCCCTGGTGGCGCTGCAGCTGCTCGCCGCCGGCTACGCGATGACGCTCGCCGACGGCGCCGCCGAGGCCGGGGCCTTGGCGCTGGCCTCCGGGAGCTCGGCTGCCGATGCAGCCCGGGAAGCTCTGCCTGACTGGGCGGAAGACGACGTCTCGGTGGCGGTCGAAGGCGGGGAGGTGACGGTGCGGCTGCGCCCGCCGTCGCCCTTCCGGGCTGTCGCCGAGCGCCTGGAGGTCAGCAGCAGCGCGGCGGCGAGGCCGGCGCCGTGACGGTTCTCGTCAACCCGTTGAAGGTCGGGCCGACCGTTCTGGTGACGGCGGTCGGCGAGGCGGAGGGGTCGCGCAGTGCCGCGGCCGCTCTGGCCTGTGCCACCGCTGATCTCGATGTGGCGCCGCTGCTGATCGACGTCGGCGGCGGGGTTCCGCGGCCGACGCTGATTGCCTCGGCTGCGGCCCAGCAGCTCGAGAGCAGGCTGCAGGCTCACCTCGAGGATGCGAAGGCCGCCGCCCGTGGCCAGGTCTGCCACCTCGCGGTGCCGGCCGAGACAGACGGGCTCGAGACCGCCGCTGCCGCCGCAACCGCCGCGCGCGAGAGCGGCGTGGTGATTCATCTGCCACCCGACCTCCTGCAGCCAATGCTGGCCGAGCCGGCGTTCCAGGTTTCGGCGGTGCTGCTGCGCGCGGATCTGAGCGCCGACCGGGCGCTGGTCGCGCTCACGGTCCGCGACCTGATCGACGCCGGGTTGGGGGCGGCGGTCTTGAAGCGCCGGCTCAGCTGGGTCGCCGAGCGTCGCGCCCTCTTCGGAATCCTTCCCGCCGGCGCTCCCGGCGGGCTCCCCGAGCGGCTGGTCCGGCAGCTGACGCGGGTGTCGCGATGAGCAGGGCGAGGGAGGAGTCGGGGCAGGCGCTGATACTCGCGCTCGGAGGGTCACTCTTCCTCCTCGCCGCTGCTCTCGCCCTGGTGGCGATCGCGGGGGCGGTGACCGGCAAAGGGCGCGCGCAGCGGGCAGCCGACCTGGTCGCGATCTCGGCGGTCCGCTCGATGCGGGACGACCTGCTGCGACTGCTGTCGCCACCCCGGTTGCGCGATGGTCGCCCGAATCCGGAGCACCTTGCCAAGGCGGCCTATCTGGCGCGTGCACGGGCCGCAGGTCTGGCCGCGGCGCGGGCGAACGGAGTCGAGCCGAAGCGTCTCCAGATCCGCTTTCCCGATGCAGGAACCTTCGCCCCGGTGCGTGCCGAAGCAACCGTGGTCGCCGGACTGCGAGAAGGGGGAGGGCAGCGCGTGGAGGCCTCGGCGGTCGCCGAAGCGGCGGCGCCCTCCGGAGGCTCTGCGGGCGGCGGAGGAACTTCGATGGCGAGCGGCGGCGGCTATGGCGGGCCCCTGGTGATGCGGGACGGCGAGGGGATGCGCCCGGACGTCGCCGCCGCCTACGACGAGATGGTGGCGGCGGCTCGCGCCGCCGGGGTGACCCTCATCGTCGTCTCGGGATTCCGCTCCGACGCCGAACAGGCGGAACTCTTCGCCGCCCATCCGGACCCGACCTGGGTAGCCCCTCCCGGGCACTCGCTCCACCGCTGCGCGACCGAGCTCGATATCGGCCCCCCCTCCGCCTACGGCTGGCTGGCCGCCAACGCCGGCCGCTTCGGCTTCGTCCAGAGGTACAGCTGGGAGGCCTGGCACTACGGCTTCGACGCCGGCCCGGCGCCCTGCTCGCCTGCCGGCGAAACCGTGACCGCCGCGGGAGGAAGCGCGGCAACGCTGACCTCGACGAGCTTGCCCTCCTTCGTCCCGGCCCAGTACCGGGACCCGATCCTCCGCTCGGCCGCGCGCTGGAAGGTGCCGCCGGCGCTGATGGCGGGTCAGCTGATGGCCGAGTCCGGCTTCGACCCCACCGCGGGCTCGCCGGCAGGGGCGCAGGGGATTGCGCAATTCATGCCGTCCACCGCGGCCGCCTACGGCCTGGCGAATCCGTACGACCCGGTTGCCGCGATCGACGCCGAGGCGCACCTGATGTCCGACCTCCTCCACCAGTTCGGTTCGTCCGAACTGGCCCTTGCCGCCTACAACGCCGGCCCCGCCCCGGTCGAAGCCTGCCACTGCATCCCGCCTTACCCGGAGACGCAGGCCTACGTCACCCGCATCCTCGCCCTGATCGGCGGCGCGGGGGCAATCGCGATGCCGACTTTCGAAGTGCGACTGCTGGCATAGTGGCGCCGATGCCGATGCCGACCCTGCTGGCCCAGATCAGCGACATCCACATCGGCGGCAGCGAGGACGGCAAGGACCCCATTCCACGCGTCGAAGCGGTGATCGAGGCGATCCGCTCGCTCCCGAACGCGCCGGATGCGGTGCTCGTCTCCGGCGACATCACCGACGACGGAGCTGAGGAGGGGTATCGGACCGCGCGAGAGATGCTCGCCAGGCTCGAGGTGCCGCTGTATGCCCTTCCCGGCAACCACGACGACCGAGCGCGCCTGCGTGAGGCGTTCGACCTGCCCGGGGCCGGCAACGAGCCGATCAACTACTCGGCCTCGGTGGGCGACCTTCGGCTGGTCCTCCTCGACTCGAACGTGCCGGGGCAGGACCCGGGGAGCTACGACGCCGAGCGCCTGGCCTGGCTCGACGAGGAGCTGGCATCCGAGCCGGAGCGGCCGACGATCCTTGCTGTCCACCACACCCCGCTGACGACCGGAATCCCGGAGTGGGACGCGATCAACCTCGGGGCGAGCGATCGCGAAGCGCTCGGCGCGGTGGTGAGGCGCCATCCGCAGCTGCGGGCGATCGTCGGCGGCCACCTTCACCGCGTCGCCACTTCAGTCCTTGCAGGCTGTCCCGTCCTCTCGGCGCCGAGCGCCTACCTCCAGGTCCGCCCCAACTTCCATCGCGACGAGGTCACCTGGGTCGACCCGCCGGGCTTCGCGATTCACGCCCTGCGCGGCGGCGAGCTCTCTTCGCAGGTGGAGATGCTTGCGAGCGTGTCGAGTTAGGTGCCCACGGGGGTCAAGAAGTCGACACTGCGGGGCCAAGGTGCTCATGCACGAATCGCACTACCGCTGCTCCCTCTCCCACGGCGATCGCGCAGCGCTTGATCGAGCCGGCGCGGACGTCGCCGGCGGCGTAGACGCGGGGGACGCTGGTTTCCAGCAGGCCCTCGGCGCCGATTTCCGACCCGGTGCGGATGAAGCCCTTCTCGTCTCGCTCGACCGCCTCGCCGAGCCAGTCGGTGCAGGGTGAGGCGCCGAGGAAGAGGAAGAGGTAGGAGTACGGGAGCCTGTCGCCGTCGGTCAGCGTCACCGCTTCGAGCTGGTCGTTCTCCCCGTGCAGCTCGGCGATTTCGCTGCGGTCGCGGACGCTGACGCCGTAGCGGTCGAGCTCGCCGATCAGGTAGCTCGACATCGTCTCGCCGAGGTCCGCGCGCCGGTGGAGGAGGGTGACGAGGGCGCCGCCGCGGGCGAGCCAGACCGCCGCCTGACCGGCGGAGTTGCCGCCGCCGACCACCCCGACCCGCTGACCGCCGCAGATCTGCGCCTCCGGCGGTCCGGCCGCGTAGAAGATGCTGATTCCCTCGTAGCGCTCGAGGTTCTCGACCGGCAGTTTGCGGTATTCGGCGCCGGTGGCGATGACGACCGCCCGGGCGGCGATCTCGTTGCCCTCCGCGAGTCGCACCGTGTGGTGGCCGTCGCCGGGCTCGAGCTCCCGCGCCCGGTAAGGAGTCGCGGTGCGGGCGTTGAACTTGCGCGCCTGGGTGACGGCGCGGCTGGTCAGCTCGCTGCCGGTGATCCCGGCCGGGAAGCCGAGGTAGTTCTCGATCCGCCGCGAGGTGCCCGCCTGCCCACCGAGCCCGGTGCTCTCGATCACCAGCGTCTCCAGTCCCTCGGAGGCCCCGTAGACCGCGGCGCCCAGCCCCGCCGGGCCGCCGCCGATCACCAGCAGGTCGACCTCTTCGCGGGGCTGCAGCTCGAGGCCGATCCCCAGCGCCCGCGATAGCTCGCCGGCGCTCGGCGCCCGCAGCTCGCCACCGCCAGGCAGCCGGACCAGCGGCATCTCCTCGGGGCTGAGGCCTTCGATCTGGCGCATCGCCTCGGCGTTCTCGGCCGGGTCGGTCCAGGTGTAGGGGAGGCGCTGGCGTTTGGCGAAGTCGATCAGCTGGCGGGTCGGCGCCGAGTCGCGGCCACCGACGATCTCCACCCCGATCCCCTGGCGCTGCTGCAGCAGCTCGCGCCGCTGGATGAAGGCCGAGAGGAGGATGTCGGAGAGCGGCGCGTCCTCCAGCAGCAGCTTGCGCAGCTGGTCCCGCTCGACGGCGATGTAGCGCATCGGCTCGGTCACGACGGCGGTGAGGAAGACCGTCTGCCCGGTCAGCAGGTTCATCTCGCCGAGGAAGCCGGAAGCGCCGTGGCGGACGATCTCCTGGCCGGTGGCGTCGAGCACCGCCGCCTCGCCCTCGAGGATCGCGATGAAGGGGTAGCTCTCGTCACCGATCTGGAACAGCTTCTCGCCGACCGCGGCGGTCCGTTCCTCGCCGTGCTCGGCCAGCGTCGCGAGCTGGCTCTGGGAGAGGACGCGGCTGACGGGGGTGACCACGCGTCAAGGCTACTGCGGCCAGGTAGCCTGCCCTCACGTCAGCGATCGAAAGGACCCGGATGCGCAACCCCTTCACCCACAAGAAGCTGGAGGACGTCAAAGACTCGGCGGCCGATTTCGGCCACGCCGACGCGATGGAGGCCCGCTTCGCCAAGGGCGACCTGGAGACCGAGGACACCGGCTTCAGCTTCCACCGCCTGAAGCCGGGAAAGCGCCAGCCCTTCGGTCACAAGCACGAGGACGCCGAGGAGGTCTACGTGGTGGTCCGCGGCGACGGGCTCTTCAAGCTCGACGACGAGATCATCGAGGTGGAGACGCTCGACGCGATCCGCGTCTCCCCCGAGGTAACCCGCGCCTTCGAGGCCGGCGACGAGGGGCTCGAGGTGATTGTCTTCGGCCCCCGCAAGGACGGCGACGGCTCCCTCGACCACGAGTTCTGGAACGACTGAACGCCGGGTAGACTGCGCGCCGATGCCGACCGAGGTCAAGGGAATAGAGGGGATGAAGGCGCTGGCCGGCGAGGAGATCGGGCCGAGCGAGTGGCGGACGATCACCCAGGCCGACATCGACGCCTTCGCCGAGCTCTCCGGCGACCACCAGTGGATCCACGTCGATCCCGAGCGGGCGAAGACCGAGAGCCCCTACGGCGCCACGATCGCCCACGGCAACCTCACCCTCGCCACCGTCGACGGCTTCCGCGGCGAGCTGATCTCCTCCAGCGGCTTCGCGATGGGTGTCAACTACGGCTGGGACAAGATCCGCTTCCCGGCCCCGGTCCCCGTCGACTCCCGCATCCGCGCCAAAGCCGAGGTCGTCTCGGTCGAGGAGAAGGGCAACGGCTGGTACCAGGTCGTCACCCGCTTCACGATCGAGGTCGAGGGCGGCGAGAAGCCCTGCTTCGTCGGCGACTCGGTGACGCGGGTCCTGGCGAGCAGCTAGCGCCAGCTATTACTCCTTTTGCGGAGTTCCAAAATAGTCACCGTGGAGCCAATCGGTCTTCGTCTTGGCGTTGGGCCCTTGGAAGGCCCAACGCCTCTCGGCCAGATCTCGGGGCAAGCGCATCACGAGGATCGACGCTCCGGTACCGGCGATCACGGGGTGCAACTCGTCGCGCCAAAACTCGGACGTTTTCCCGCCGACAATCCAAATGTTTGGCATGTTGTGCCACCACCCGTCGGCCTTTGCCTTGACCAACTCATGCACAACCTCACGGCGCTCGTCTGAAAGCTGGTCGAAGATGATGAGGTGCGGATCTTGGATCGGGGTCATGCGTCTGCCTCACCCGTCGGTGGCAAGATCTTCGGGTCATCTGCCTCGGCTGAAGGTACCTCTTCACTTATGGCGGGAATTTCCACTCTGTCCCCTTGAAGACTGTCACCCATGATCAATTGCTTATGGGCGATCCAGTCTTTTCCCGTCATCTCTCCTAGGACGAGAGGCGTTGGATCCTTTTGAGCTAGGCGTAGAACAACAGCGACCAGAGCAACGACGCTGGCTCCGAAAAAAAGAAGTACCGGAACGATCAGCCAGTGAAGGTCATCGTTTCCAGCGAAGGCAACGATCGCTCCTAGTGCGAAGCCCGCGACGATCAGCACGATGGCACCCAAGAAACCCAGAATCGTTTTTGGGGTCGAGTACTGCCCTCCGCCGATTGCCTGTGAAAGCTGCTGAATGATCCATCCACGATAAGCAATGAAGCGGCGCTAACTTCAGGGCTCAAGATGCGGCCGTCTCCCTGTCGCGGCTTGGAACGAGGCGGTCACGTTATGGAGATCAGGGTTCCGTCCATACCCGCCTGACGGTGGGCCAGTACGGAGCAGAAGATGGCGAATTCGGTCGTCGAATCGGGCGCGGGCGCGGTGAGCGCGAGCGAAGCCTGGACCGTGGCGGACAGAGACGGGCGCAGCTTTATCAACCGTGGAACCCGAATGGGCGAGAAAGGATGCGCGGCCATAGCGGTGCGACATTTCCACTCTGGAAGGGGAAAAGTCGCACCGCTGAGCTGAAGAGCTACTTGACCGTCAGCGTCCCTTCCATGCCGGCCTGGCGGTGGCCCGGGACGGAGCAGTAGAAGGTGTACTTGCCGGGCTTGAGTTCGGCGGTGGCCGAGGCGGAGCCTTCGGCGAGGGTTTCGGTTTCGGCGATGGTTTCGCCGCTGGAGTCTTCGATCGCGACGTTGTGGGGGACGGGCGAGGAGTTGGTGAAGTCGACCGTCACCTTGCCTGCCTTGGCGGTCGCTTCGTCGCTGGTGAAGGCGAGGGAGCCGCTGGGGTCGGCTTCGAAGTCGACGCTGCCCGCCGAGCCGGCGCTGCCGCCTTCGGCTTCCTGCTTCCCTTCTTCGGCAGCTTCGCCGGCTTCTTCGGCTCCTTCTTCAGCCGCTTCGCCCGCTTCTTCGGCGCCTTCTTCGACTTCTTCAGCCGCGCCTGCCGCCGGCGAGGTTTCGCCGCTGGTGTCGCTACCGCCGCCGCAGGCCGCCAGCGCCATCGCGGCGAGGAGCATGGCGAACAGGATCATCAGTTTCTTCATTTGGTTCCTTTCCCGCAGAGGACTCGTCCACTCGAATCTAGTCGCGATACGTACCTCGGCGCTACCCGGTTCAGCGACCGTGGAACTCGGGGGTGCCGCCGCCGAAGAAGGTCTCGACCCCGTTGCGGAGGTCCTCGGTGGCCATCGAGTCGGCGATTCCGTGTCGCTCCAGCTGCAGGTGGTCGTTGATGCTGTTCTCGATGCTGACGCCGACCAGCTTCTTCGCCATCCGCACGTAGTGGGGCGCCTTCGTCGCCAGCGCCTCCGCCTTTGCCCGCGCCGCCTCGGCCAGCTCGTCGGGGGCGACGACGGCGCTCACGAGCCCCAACGCCTGGGCGTCCTGCGCAGTCAAGTTGGGATCTTCGAGCAGCAGTTCCAGCGCTTTGCTCGGGCCGACGACGCGCGGCAGGAAGTAGGTCATGCCGCCGTCGGGCGAAGCCCCGATCCGCCCGTAGGCGGGCGCGAAGAACGCCGACCCGGAAGCGATGCGGAAGTCGCAGGCGAGCGCCAGCGAGAAGCCGGCGCCGGCGGCCGGCCCGTTGATCGCCCCGATCACCGGGTAGGGAATCCGCCGCATGTCGACGATCGCCTGGTGCAATGCCTCGGCTCCGCGCCGCACTTCCGAGGGCAGGTCGATCTCATCCGACTCGACGCCTTTGCGGAACCAGGTGACGTCGCCGCCGGCGCAGAAAGCCTTGCCGGAGCCGGTGATGATCAGCGCCCGCAGCGGCGCCCGGTCGGCGAGCCAGGCGAAGGCGACGGTCATCTCGCCAATCATTTCCGGGCTCATAGCGTTGAAGGCGTCGGGCCGGTCGAGGGTGAGGGTGCCGATCTCCCCGTCGATCTCGATCCGGATCGTGTTCAGCTGCGGCGGGTTGACGGTCTCGCTGGTCATCTCTCTCCCTCGTGGCGTTCGGTTGGCCGAGTGGCCAGCAGCCTACCCTTAGTGGGATGGCTGAAGGCAGGCGGAAAGCGAGTGCCGGGGACGGCGGCGAGAAGGCGCTGAGCCGCGCCGAGCGGATCGCCCAGCAGCGCAAATCCCTGCCCGACCAGCCCGGCGTCTACCTCTTCTACGACCGCGCCGGCGAGCTCCTCTACGTCGGCAAGGCGCGCTCGATCCGCAAACGGATCTCCTCCCACTTCTCCGGCGGCGACACCCGCCTGACCTCGCGGATCGACCGCATCGAGAGTCTCGTCACCGCCAACGAGGCCGAGGCGCTGCTGACCGAGCAGAGCTTCATCAAGCGCCACCGGCCGCGCTTCAACATCCGCCTTCGCGACGACAAGTCCTACCCCTACGTCGCCGTCAGCCTCGACGAGGAGTATCCGCGCGTCTACTTCACCCGCGAGAAGCACCGCTCCGGCCGCGCCTACTTCGGGCCCTTCTCCAGCGCCAAGCGGGTGCGGGAGACGCTCGACCTGCTCGGCAAGCTGTTCCAGTTCCGCACCTGCGAGGGCAAGGAGCCGGGCCGCCGCTCCGGCAGCCCCTGCCTCGACTACTACATCAAGCGCTGCGGGGCGCCCTGCGTCGACTACATCAGCCAGGAGGAGTACCGCCACAACATCGAGGCGATCGTCGACTTCCTCTCCGGCCGCTACCGCCAGGTCGAGCGCGAGGAGGACGAGAAAATGAAGGCCGCCGCGGCCGCCCAGGAATTCGAGCGGGCGGCGATTCACCGCGACCGCCTGAAAGCGATCCGCTCGCTGTTCGAGCGCCAGCGCGTCGCCGGGGTGACGATGGGGACGGCCGACCTGATCGGGGTCGCGGTCGAGGGGGCCGACGCCAACGCCCAGGTCTTCCAGGTCCGCGACGGCATCCTCGCCGAGCGCCAGAGCTTCTACCTCGAAAACGAAGGCGAACGGGAGCCGGCCGAGGTCGCCGAGGAGTTCATCTCCCAGTACTACTCGGCCTCGCCCTCGATGCCGCGGACGATCATCGTCGGCCCCTACCTGCGCGACCGGGCCGCGGTCCTCGCCGAAGCGCTGAGCGAGCGCCGCGGCGCCCCGGTCGAGGTCCGCGCCGCCGAGCGCGGCGACAAACGGCGGCTGCGTGAGCTGGCCGAGCGCAACGCCCAACTCGCCCTCGACCAGGACCGGCTGCGACGCGAGCACCGGCGCTCGCGCCGGGTCGAGAGCCTGGCAGCGCTGGCCGAGGCGCTGGGGATGGAGGAGCTGCCGGTGCGGATCGAGGGCTTCGACATCTCGACGATCGGCGGCAAGCACACCGTCGCCTCGATGGTCGTCTTCGAGGGCGGGGCGACGAAGAAGTCCGACTACCGCCGCTTCAAAGTCCGTGGCGACCTGCGCGAGGACGGGGTCGGCAACGGCGGTCCCGACGACTTCGCCTCGATGGAGGAGGTGCTCTCGCGGCGGATGGCGCGCTACCTCGACCAGGCAGACCTCTCCCCGCACGACAGCAAACGCGACGCCAGCTTCGCCTCGCTTCCCTCGCTGATCCTGATCGACGGCGGCAAAGGACAGCTGGCTGCGGGGGTGCGGGCGCTGCAGCCGTTCACCGAACGCGGCGTCACCGTCGTCAGCCTCGCCAAGCGCCTCGAGGAGGTCTACGTGCCGGGGCGCTCGCAGCCGCTCGACCTGGCCGCCGACTCCGAGGCCTCGCGCCTCCTGCAGCGGGTCCGCGACGAGGCGCACAGGTTTGCGATCGACCACCACCGCGGCCGCCGCGACCGGGGGATGCTCGAGGGCTCGGTGCTCGACGAGCTGCCCGGCGTCGGGCCGGCGCGCAAGCGCGCCCTGCTGCAGCACTTCGGCACGCCGGAGCGTTTTCTCGCCGCCACCCGCGAGGAGCTCGAGGCAGTGCCCGGTCTGCCTGGCAAAGTAGGCCGCGAGATCCATGAGCAGCTCAACCGAACCAACTGAGGTGGCGATCGCGAAGCAGGTGACGCTGGTCGTCATCACCGGCCACTCGGGGGCGGGGAAGTCGGAGGCGATCGCCTCCTTCGAGGACGGCGGCTACTTCTGCGTCGACAACCTGCCGCCGCGGATGATCGCCGGCCTCGGCGAGCTCTTCCGCCACGAGGGCAGCGGCGTCGAGCGCGCCGCGGTCGTCTCCGACGTCCGCGGCGGCGAATACTTCGCCGACCTGCTGCAGGTGCTCGACGACCTCGAGGCCGAAGGCCTGCGGCCGATGGTCCTCTTCCTCGAGGCCGGCGAGGAGACGCTGCTCGACCGCTACAAGGAGACCCGCCGGCGCCACCCGCTGGCGCCGGAAGGGCGGATCGTCGAGGGGATCCGGGCCGAGCGCGAGCTGCTGGCGCCGCTGCGCGAGCGCGCCGACAAAGTCATCGACACCAGCGACCTGACCGGGGCAGAGCTGCGGCGGCAGATCACCGAAGAGCTGCTGGGCCAGGAGGAGACCGGCAAGCTTGCGCTCACCCTGCTCACCTTCGGCTTCAAGAACGGGCCGCCGCGCGACGCCGACCTCACCCTCGACGTCCGCTTCCTGCCGAACCCGCATTACGTCGACGATCTGCGGCCGAAGACCGGCCTCGACCAGGAGGTCCAGGACTATGTCGAGCAGGGGACCCAGGCGGGCGAGTTCTACGGCCGCCTGCTGCCGCTGCTCGAGTTCCTCGTCCCCGCCTACGTCACCGAGGGCAAGAGCCACCTGACGATCGCCGTCGGCTGCACCGGCGGCCGCCACCGCTCGATCACCGTCGCCGATCGCATCCGCCGCGACCTCGCCGCGCGCGAGGACGTGATCGTCCGTGTCAAGCACCGCGACGTGGACATTGGTTGAATCGGCCCCGTTGCCTGATCCCGTCATCTCCATAAAGGGCCTGCGGAAGAGCTACGGCGAGACCGAGGCGGTCCGCGGCATCGACCTCGAGGTCAACCGGGGCGAGGTCTTCGGGTTCCTCGGGCCGAACGGGGCCGGCAAGACGACGACCGTCGAGATCCTAGAGGGCTACCGCAAGCGCAGCGGGGGAGAGGTCTCGGTGCTCGGGGAGGACCCCGAGCGGGCGGGGCGTGAGTGGCGGGAGCAGATCGGGATCGTCCTCCAGAGCGGACGGCTCGACCCTTACCTGACCGTCCGCGAGTCCCTCGACCTCTATGCCGGCTACTTCCGCAACCCGCGCCCGACCGAGGACGTGATCGCCCTGATCGGCCTCGAAGGCAAAGCCGACGAGCGGGCCAGCCGCCTCTCCGGCGGCCAGCAGCGCCGGCTCGACGTCGGCATGGCGCTGGTCGGCGATCCCGAGCTGCTCTTCCTCGACGAGCCGACGACCGGCTTCGACCCCTCCGCCCGCCGCCAGGCCTGGGAGGTGATCGCCGGCCTCCGCGATCTCGGCAAGACCGTCTTCCTCACCACCCATTACATGGACGAGGCGCAGCGGCTCGCCGACCGGGTGACGATCATCGCCGCCGGCGAGATCGTCGCCCGCGGCACCCCCGAGGACCTCGGCGGACGCGAACGTGGCGAGACGACGATCCGCTACCGACAGAACGGGCGCGAGGTGGTGACGCGGACGGCCACCCCGGTGCAGACCCTGCACGAGCTGACCTCGCAGGCGCTCGCCGACGGGGAGTCGCTGGAGGGGCTGGAAGTGACCCGTCCCTCGCTCGAGGACGTCTACCTGGATCTGACCGCGCAGTCTGAGGCCGCCGAATGACCGGCCTCGCCCTCGTCGGCCACCAGTTCCGCTACGACCAGAAGGCCTTCTGGCGCAACCCGGCCTCGGTCTTCTTCACGGTGATGTTCCCCGTGATCCTCTTCCTCATCCTCGCCCTCGTCTTCAGCGGCGAAGAGGTCGACGTCCGCGGCGGCATCGACGCCACCACCTATTACGTGCCGGCGATCATGTCGCTGGCGATCATCTCGGCGACGATGCAGACGCTGGCGATGACCCTGGTGATCGCCCGCGAAGACGGCCGCCTCAAGCGCGGGCGCGGCACCCCGATGCCCCCCTGGGTCTTCATCGCCGGCCGGGTCGGCAACTCGGTCGTCGTCGCCCTGATGATGCTGGTCCTGCTGGCGGCGATCGGCGCCCTCTTCGGCGCCGACGTCCCCTGGGACCGGCTGCCGGCGATCCTCCTCACCCTCGTCGTCGGCGCCGCCGCCTTCTGCTGCCTCGGCATCGCCCTCACCGCCCTGATCCCCTCCCAGGACGCCGCCGCCGCAATCGTCAACGCCCTGCTGCTGCCGCTCTACTTCCTCTCCGGCGTCTTCATCCCCGAAGACCAGCTGCCCGGCGGCGTCATCACCTTCGCCGACCTATTCCCGGTCCGCCACTTCTTCGACGCCTTCTTCGACGCCTACGTCCCCGCCGGCGGCTCCGCCGTCTCCTGGGACAACCTCGCGATCGTCGCCCTCTGGGGCATCGCCGGCCTCCTGCTGGCGATCAGGTTCTTTAGATGGACTCCCAAGTCCGGCTAGATCTATAGCCTCCACCTCTCAATGCTTCACCACGTCCTCCTGGAGGTCGCCGACCTCGATCGCAGCGCGGCCTTCTACGACTCGATGCTGGCCCCGCTGGGATGGCGGCGCCATTTCGAGCAGGACCAGACGATCGGCTGGGGCATCGCAAAACCCGTCTTCTTCGTCTCCTCCAAGCACGATCCCGCGGCCGGCTTCGGCTTGCTGAGCTTCTCGGCGCTGGGGATCGTCGCGGTCAAGGCGGCTTGGGAGAACGGCGTCAAATCCGGCGGCGTCAGCGTCGCCGACCCGGGCGAGCAGCGCTCGCACGGCTCCGGTTCCTACTCCGCTTTCCTCAAGGACCCGGACGGGTACGAGATCGAGATCACCATCGGCTCCGACTAGCGGAGCCGGAAGCGCCGAGTCCTTACGATCGGCTTCCCCACACAAACTAGGAGGAAATGGTTCATGGCTGTGAAGGTCGGCATCAACGGTTTCGGCCGCATCGGGCGCAACGTCTTCCGGGCCGCCAAGGAGGCAGGCGCGGACATCGACTTCGTCGCCGTCAACGACCTCGTCGACACGGCCACGATGGCCCACCTGCTCAAGTACGACTCGATTCTCGGCCGCTACCCCGGCGGCGTCGAGGTCGACGGGGACGACACGATCGTCGCCGGCGGTGACGAGGTCAAGGTCCTCTCCGAGCGCGACCCGGCCGCCCTGCCGTGGGGCGACCTCGGCGTCGACGTGGTGATCGAGTCGACCGGCTTCTTCACCAAGCGCGAGGACGCCGCCAAGCACCTCGAGGCCGGCGCCAAGAAGGTGATCATCTCCGCTCCGGCGACCGAACCGGACGTGACCGTCGCCCTCGGCGTCAACTTCGACCGCGACTACGACGCCGAGAATCACCACGTCATCTCCAACGCCTCCTGCACCACCAACTGCCTGGCGCCGCTGGCCAAGGTCCTGCACGAGTCCTTCACGATCGAGCAGGGCTTGATGACGACGATCCACGCCTACACCGCCGACCAGCGCCTGCAGGACATGCCGCACAAGGACCCGCGGCGGTCCCGCGCCGCGGCGCTCAACCTGATCCCGACGACGACCGGCGCAGCCAAGGCCGTCGGCCTCGTGCTGCCGGAGCTGAACGGGAAGCTGAACGGGTTCTCGATGCGCGCCCCGGTCCCGACCGGCTCCGCCGTCGACCTCGTCTTCACCACCCCGAACCCGCTCGACGCCGAGCAGATCAACGCCGCCCTGAAGACCGCGGCCGAGGGCCCGATGAAGGGGATCCTCGCCTACACCGAGGACGCGATCGTCTCCACCGACATCGTCGGCGACCCGCACTCCTCGATCGTCGATGCCGCCTCGACGATGGTGATCGGCGACGGTCGCATGGCCAAGGTGATCAGCTGGTACGACAACGAGTGGGGCTACTCCAACCGCTGCGTCGAGCTGGCCGGCAAGGTCCTGCCCGCCTAGGCGCTTCACCGCTCGCCGGATGGCATTCGACAAGGCAAGCGTCCGCGACGCCGAGGTCAAGGGCCGCCGCGTCCTCGTCAGGGTGGACTTCAACGTCCCCCTGGCGGGCGGCGAGGTAGCCGACGACACCCGGATCCGGGCGGCGCTGCCGACGATCGAGCTGCTGCGCGAGCGCGGCGCGGCGCTGATCCTGATGTCGCACCTCGGGCGACCGGAAGGCAAGCCCGACCCGGCGCTCTCGCTGGCGCCGGTCGCAAAGCGGCTCGGCGAGCTGCTGGGGACCGAGGTGAAGCTGGCGCCGGGAGTGATCGAGGGCGACGTCGACCTGACCTGTGGTGCGCTCGGCCCCGGCGACGTGCTGATGCTCGAGAACGTCCGCTTCGAGCCGGGCGAGACGAAGAACGACCCGCACCTGGCGGAAAGCCTTGCGCAGCTCGGCGACATCTACGTCAACGACGCCTTCGGCGCCTCCCACCGCGTCCACGCCAGCACCGCCGGCGTCGCCGACCACCTGCCCGCCTACGCCGGCCTGCTGCTGGAGCGGGAGGTCACCGAACTGGAAAGGGTTGTCGACTCGCCCGAGCGGCCGCTCGTCGTCGTCCTCGGCGGCGCCAAGGTCTCAGACAAGGTCGGGGTGATCGATCGCTTCCTCGAAGTCGCCGACAAGATCCTGATCGGCGGCGCGATGTGCTTCGGGTTCTTCAAGGCGCAGGGGGTCGAGACCGGCAACTCGCTGGTCGAGGGCGTCGAGCTCGCCGGCGAGGCGCTGGAGCGGGCGAAGCAGTCCGACTGCGAGCTGGTGCTGCCGGTCGACCTCGTCCTCGGGCGCGGGTTCTCGGCCGAGACCGAGCGCAAAGAGAGCGACGGGGTGGAGGTGCCCGAGGGCTGGATGGGGCTCGATATCGGCCCCCGGAGCGCCGAGACTTACGCCGAGGCGGTGAAAGAGGCGGGCACCGTGCTCTGGAACGGCCCGATGGGCGCCTTTGAGATGGAGCCTTTCGCCGCCGGCACCCGCACGGTCGCCGGGGCGGTCGCCGCGGCGCCGGGGACGACGGTTGTCGGCGGCGGCGACTCGGTCGCGGCCCTGAACCAGTTCGGCCTCGAGGACCAGGTCGACTGGGTCTCGACCGGCGGCGGCGCCTCGCTGGAGCTCTTGGAGGGAAAGAAGCTGCCGGGCGTGGAGGCCCTGCTCGACGCCGAAGAGGAGACCGCGAATGCCTGATCGCACGCCGTACATCGCCGCCAACTGGAAGATGCACAAGACGGTCGCCGAGGCGGCCGAGTTCGTCGACGCCCTGCTGCCGCGGATCGCCGCGACCCAGTCGGACGTCGTCATCTGCGCGCCGTTCACGGCGCTGACCGCGGTGGTCGAGCGCCGCTACGGGACCGCGGTCAAGGTCGCCGCGCAGAACATGCACGAGGAGGACTCGGGCGCCTTCACCGGCGAGGTCTCGGCGCCGATGCTGGTCGAGCTCGACGTCGAGGCGGTCGTCCTCGGCCACTCCGAGCGCCGCCAGTACTTCGCCGAGACCGACGAGGCGCTGGCGCGCAAGGTGCCCGCCGCCCTCGCCGCAGATCTCGAGCCGATCCTCTGCGTCGGCGAGAGCGAGGAGGCGCGCGACGCCGGGGAGACCGAGGAAGTGCTGGAGCGCCAGCTGCAGGCCGACCTCGGCGCGATCGAGGCGGGGCAGATCGAGAACGTCGTCATCGCCTACGAGCCGATCTGGGCGATCGGCACCGGCCGCACCGCGACCGCGGAGCAGGCGCAGGAGGCGTGCGCCTTCATCCGCGACGTCCTGCGGGCGCGCGGCGGCGCCGCCGACAAGGTCCGCATCCTCTACGGCGGCTCGGTCAAGCCGGCCAACGCCGCCGAGCTGCTCTCGCTGCCCGACGTCGACGGTGCCCTCGTCGGCGGCGCCTCGCTCGACGCCGAGGACTTCGCGGCGATCGTCGAGGCGGCAGACTGAGCGGATGAGCCCGCTCGTCCCCTCCCTGGCGCTGATCATCCTCGACGGCTGGGGGCTGGCCGAGCCGGGGCCCGGCAACGCGATCTCGCTCGCCGAGACGCCGGTCTTCGACCGCCTCTGGGACGAGTTCCCGCACACCCAGCTCTCCGCCCAGGGCCGCGATGTCGGCCTCCCGGAGGGCCAGATGGGCAACTCCGAGGTCGGCCACCTCAACCTCGGCGCCGGCGCGATCGTCAAGCAGGACCTGGCCCGGATCGACGACGCCGTCGCCGACGGCAGCTTCTTCGACAACGAGGTCCTGGTCGCCGCCTGCGAGCGGGCCCGCACCAGCCCCCGCGGCCGCCTCCACCTGCTCGGGCTCGTCTCCGACGGCGGCGTCCACTCGGGCTGGGAGCACATCGAGGCGGCGATCGAGCTTGCTTCCCAGGAAGGCGTCCCCGACATCGTCTTCCACGCCTTCACCGACGGCCGCGACACGCTTCCGCACGGGGGCAAGGGCTACGTCGAGGAGCTGGAGCGCTGGCTGCGCGCCGCCGGCCGCGTCGCCACCGTCAGCGGCCGCTACTACGCGATGGACCGCGACACCCGCTGGGAGCGGTCCAAGCTCGCCTACGACGCGATCGTCCACGCCCAGGGCCTGCACGCGCCGAGCGCGCTGGCGGCGGTGACAGAGTCGTATGAGCGCGGGGAGACCGACGAGTTCGTCAAGCCGACGGTGATCGGCGACTACGACGGCGCCGCCGAGGGCGACGTTGCCCTCTTCATCAACTTCCGCCCCGACCGCGCCCGGCAGATGAGTCGCGCCCTCGCCGAGCCGGGCTTCGACGAGTTCTCCCGCTCGGGTGCTCCGCCGCTCGACCTGACGACGATGACCTCCTACCGCAAGGGCTGGCCCTACCCGGTCGCCTTCCCCGAGCAGCGGCCGGCGACGACGCTGGCGGAGACGATCGCCGCCGCCGGCGGCAACCAGCTGCACGTCGCCGAGACCGAGAAGTACGCGCACGTCACCTACTTCTTCAACGGCGGCAAGGAGCAGGAGGTCGAGGGGGAAGAGCGAGCGCTGGTCGAATCTCCGCGCGACGTCCCCACCTACGACCACAAACCGGAGATGAGCGCCGAGGGCGCCGCCGCCACCTTCGTCTCCCACTGGAGCGAGGGCAGCTACCGCTTCGGGATCATCAACTTCGCCAACCCCGACATGGTCGGCCACACCGGCGTCATCCCCGCCGCCGTCAAAGCCGTCGAGACCGTCGACGCCCAGCTCGGCAAGGTCATCGAGGCGGTCACCGCCAAGGGCGGCGCCTGCATCGTCACCGCCGACCACGGCAACTGCGACCACATGCTCGAGCCCGACGGCTCGCCCAACACCGCCCACTCGCTCAATCCGGTCCCCCTGATCGTCACCGCCAAGGGGATCAGCCTCCGCGACAGCGGCATCCTCGCCGACGTCGCCCCCACGGCTCTGGACCTCCTCGGCATCACCCAGCCGGAGGCGATGACGGGCAAGTCGCTGATTGCGTCTGGGAACAGCTAGACATGAGTTACTGCAGCCAGTAGCCGAGGACCGCTCCGATCCATCCAGCCGAAAGTTTCTGCGTCGACGGATCTCCCAAGTTGAAGAACAGGGCGCCGAAGCCGACTAGGAGAAAGGTGCAGGAAATGAAGACCTGCATGCGGAGGTGGACCGATTCCTCCTTCATGGACCTACTGCCCCGCGGCTTGGCTCAGAACAGCTTCTGCTGCTTGTTGCGGCGTTGAGCTCGCTCCTCGCGAATGACCTGGGCCGCCCAGCGCAGGCGGTTGCCGAACAGGTGCTTCCGTTCCATGACGATAGGGGGGCGGGCCCCCCTGTGGGGGGGATGTTTGTCAGCGCGAGTATCTCTTGGCTCCATCGTGGACTTCACGTTCTGAAGCTTAAAGGCTTCGCGGACAGAAAATCTCCCCCCCTGCAGCAAATGGTTTTTCCGGTCTTTGGGGAGAAAGCGCTTTCGAAGATCGATACATACGCTCCCCGCGTGCGCGATGACCCCCAGCGGATCCGCTTTGAGATCGACGCCCGCGACGGCAGCGCACGCGCGGGGGTCATCCACACCGCCCACGGGCCGATCGAGACTCCGGCCTTCATCCCGCTGGCTACCAAGGGGTCGGTGCGGGGGATGGACACCGACGAGGTCGGCGACCTCGGCTACCAGCTGATCCTCGGCAACACCTACCACCTGTTCGTCTCTCCCGGCCCGGAGCGGATCGCCGCTGCCGGGGGCCTGCACCGGTTCATGAACTGGGAGCGGGCGATCATCACCGACTCCGGCGGCTTCCAGGTCTTCTCGCTCGCCCACGGCGGCGTCGCCAACGAGGTCAAGGGCTCAGGCCGCTCCGGCGACCACGGCTCGAAGGTCGAGATCAGCGAGGAAGGGGCACGCTTCCAGTCGCCGCGCGACGGTGCCGAGCTCTTCATCTCGCCGGAGGTCTCGATGAGCGTGCAAGCGCGGCTCGGCTCCGACATCGCCCTCGTCTTCGACGAGTGCACGCCCTTCCACGCCGACCGCGAGTACACCGCCCGCTCGACCGAGCGCACCCACCGCTGGCTCGACCGCTGCCTCGCCTGGCACGCCGAGCACGGCCCCGAGCGCCAGGCGGTCTTCGGGATCGTCCAGGGCGGCACTCACGAGGACTTGCGGCGGGAATCCGCGCAAGCCATATCCGAGGCCGGCGTCGACGGGATCGCGATCGGCGGCACCCTCGGCCGCGACAAGGAGGAGATGGCCGCGGTATTGGCCATGACGGCACCGCTGCTGCCGGCGGAGGCGCCGAAGCACCTGCTCGGGATCGGCGAGGTCGACGACCTGCTCGGCGGCATCGCCCTCGGCCTCGACGTCTTCGACTGCGCGGTTCCCACCCGTCTCGCCCGCCACGGCGTCGCCCTCGCTCCCTCGCCCGAGACCCGCTGGCGGCTCGACATGCGCAAGGGCAGGTGGGTCGGCGACCGCGAGCCGATGGTCGAGGGCTGCCCGTGCACCGCCTGCCAACGCCACGACCGCGACTACATCAGCTACCTCTCCCGCGCCGAAGAGCTGACCGCGGTCCGCCTGATCGTCCTCCACAACCTCACCTACATGCGGGAGTTGACCACCGGCGCCCGGAAGGCGATCAAAGCGGGCGAATTCGACGGCTACCGCTCGGCGGTCCTGGCTGGCAAGCCTCCTTGGGCGACTTTGTAAACCTCTGGTTGACTAAAACGCCTTACTTGGCTTTCTGTTTCTGACTCCAGTCGCGAAGATTGTGGGTGGTTGGGACCAGATGCAGGGTGGGCTCTCTCTTGACCCGTGGAAGCTAGGGGCTGGGAACTCCTTGTTTGAGCGCTTGTTTGTAGTGCCGAAAGAGGATGCTAAACCGCAATCAGTAGGGTCGGATTTCCGCAAAAAATTCACGCCGGTTGGCTTCTTACCCTGACGTCGTGCCAAGTCGCATTCAGATGACTATCGGACGAGTAATTGCCGTGGCGTTCGGGGTGCTGGCAGCCTGGGCTTTCATCAAGGCAGTTCAAGCCGAACCTGCCGTGGCTGGCTCAATCGGGGTGGCTGTGATTGGCGCTCTGGGAGTGGTTTGGCAGCAAAGTCAATCGGAGCAGGCCCGCCTACGTGATGCGAACCGCGATCGAATGACTCCGATCTACTACGAGTTGCTCGGGACGATCTTTCAGAAGATCGGAGCCGGTGAGGCGACGAGCGCGGGCGACCCCGAGACCGAAGCCTTTTTCAAGGACTTGAAGGCGAGACAGCTAATGCTCGGGGCGTCGAGCGAGATGGTGATCGCCTTCAATGCCTGGCAGCAAACAACGGCCGCGAACAACGGCCGCGTTGCACGCGGATGGCAATGACGTGGGGGCTGTCATGGCATGGGAAATCCTTCTCCGCGCCATCCGGAAGGACTTGGGCCATCAAGATTCCAATTTGCCGCAGGGGGAACTTCTGCGCCTATTTATCACCGGCTACGACGACCACTTTCCGTCTGGATAGGCCTCCTGCGAGCTCATCCTTTATGGCTTCCACGATCCTCGGAACCGTCATTGGAGGTCTGCTCGCAATCCTGGGTGGCTATCTGGTGGGTCTGAAACAACGAACTTGGCAGAAGGAGCAAGCCTTATTTGAGCGCGACCTGATGAAACAACAGGCGCTATTTGAGCGCCAGTTGCTCATCACGAAAGCTTTGGATGAAACGCTAGTGGAGACGGAGCGACGAATTCTTAATAGAGGTGTCCCGGAGGGTGAGGAGCGCTGGGAAGCTGCTCATGGCGAGTGGGAGGAGGCATGGGTTCGCGTGTCGCCCCTTCTCGCAAACGCGGAACTTAAAGATCGCTACGAAGCCGCTGGGCGGATGCTCACCGATCTTGTGCTGTACGACGGAGAAGCGAGGATGGGCCGCCAAGTACAGGTTGCCCTTCGCGCCACGCTGAATGCCCGTCAGGGCATCGCCTACTTCAGCCGCGAAGAGGATCTACCTTCGACTTGCTTCCCTAATCCGGATGAGTTGACGCGGCTACTCGGTGAGGGCGATCCCGACCCTTTACTGCCTGACGCACCGCTGCTGAAATGGTTGGAAGAACATTCCGTCCCGCCCTGGCACCCCGAGCGAGATTGAAGCTTTGCTAATCAGAAGACGCCTCAGGCTGCTCGGAGTCGTCGCCGGTAAACAAAACGCCCAAACCGCCGACTACGAAAAAGCGGCTATGGGACCCGGGAAGATCGAGTGGGGGTCATTGCTTGGCCAAGCTACAGACAAAGAACCACCAAGGTTTGCGCTCGCCTTATTCCGTATTTTCGCGCACGAGGTCTTTCACTTCTTCTACGACCTTGTCGATCGTGTCGCCGGCAACGCGGCTGACCTTCACCCCGGCCGCCTTGTCGGTGGTGACGATCACGGCCGTCGCTACCGCGGCGGCGACGAGGATCAGGGCCACCGCGGCGAGGACGAAGCGGGCGAAGCGGGAGAAGGCGCCGCGCTTGCGCGGTTGCGCCGCCCGCGGTGGCGGGGCGGCCGGGGCCGGCGCGGGGGCGACCCGCGGCTGCGGGCGCCGGGTCTGTGAGGGCGCCGGCCGGTACTCGGTCTGGGCGGTGTCGCGGCCCATGTGGCGGGTCGCGGCGGTGTCGCCGCCGAGAACGCGGGTCGCCGAGGTCCCCTCTTCCAGCGGCAGCGTCACGTCGCCACCTTCGAGCCCGAGGCGGAGCCCGGCGGCGAGCTCGTCGGCGCTCGCGTAGCGCCGGTTCGGGTCGCCCTCGAGCGCCCGCAGCACCGCCGCGCCGAGCGTCTCCGGCACCTCGCTGTTGTAGGTGTCGGGCGGCAGCGGCTTCTCGTTCTGCTGGCGCACCGCCAGCTCGGCGAGCGAGGAGCCCTCGTAGGGCAGTCGGCCGGTGAGGAACTGGTAGAGGACGACGCCGAGGGCGTAGACGTCGGTCGCCGGCGTCGCCTCCTCGCCGCGCACCTGCTCGGGCGCCAGGTAGGCGGCGGTGCCGACGACGGAGCCGACCTGGGTGATCCGCGTCTGCTCGATCGCCCGGGCGATCCCGAAGTCGGTCAGCTTGACGATCATCTCGCCGCCGCCGACCGGGCCGCCGACGATCATCAGGTTCCCCGGCTTGACGTCGCGGTGGATGATCCCGCGCCGGTGCGCGTAGTCGAGCCCGGCGCAGGCCTGGATCCCGATCTCGGCCGCGATCTCCGGCTCTACCGGCCCGCTCCGCTGCAGGATCTGCGCCCCCGAGCGCCCCTCGACGTACTCCATGACGATGTAGTGGCGGCCTTCGTCGACGCCGGTGTCGTAGACCTGGACGATGTTCGGGTGGATCAGTTTCGCCACCGCCAGCGCCTCGCGGCGGAAGCGGGCGACGAAGCGCTCGTCGTCGGAGAGATGCTCCGCCAGCACCTTCACCGCAACGGTCCGCTCGAGGATCCGGTCGGTCGCCTTCCAGACGTTCGACATCCCGCCGGTGCCGAGCTTCTCGGAGGTCTCGTAGCGCCCCGAGAGCGTGCCTCCGCCTGCCTCCATCATTCGACCCCCACGCTCGGACCTACACCGCCGCTGGACGGAGTTTCTTCTTCGCCTTCGGCCGGCGGTTCGCCGCCGCCTTTTTCTTCGCCTTTGCCATTCGACTGCGGCGGCAGTTCGGGGCCTTCTTCTTCGGCCGGTTCTTCTTTTTCAGCCGGTTCTTTCTCTTCTTTTTCCGGCTTCTCTTTCTTCGCCTTCTTTTCGTCTTCCACTTCCGGTTCAACATCCGTTTCCAGCGCGGGTTCCGTTTCTTCGCTGGTCGTTTCTTCGTCGCAGCGGGAGACCACTTCGCTGAGCTTCGCCGTCCCTTCCTGCAGCGCCGCCTTCAGCTTCAGGTCCACTCCTTCCAGTTCTTCGACCTCGGCGGTGACCGCGGCGACCGCGTCTTCGGCGCCGACGCAGTCTTCTTCGGCGGCCAGTTCCTCGACCTGGTCGAGGTTCGATTCGATCTGGTCGGCCGTCGTCCCGGGCAGGAGGTCGGCGCTCTTGCCGCCGCCGCAGGAGACGAGGCCGACGGCGCCGGCGATGCCCAGCGCGAAAGCGAGGAAAAGTGCGGTCAGGCGACCCATGAGCCGAGTCTAGACAAAGGGGCGGGATCGATATTTGCCCTGCAATTTCCGTTCATCGGCCGACCTCCAGCCGCTCCGCCAGGACATCAGGCAGGCCCGCCGCGCGGATCGCCGCGGCGGCCGCCTCGATCTCGTAGGGAACGCGGTGGTAGGTGGCGAGCCAGCGCTCGGTGTCGAGCTCGAGCCAGGCGGCGCGCGGGTCGCTGTCGCGGGGCTGGCCGACGCTGCCCGGGTTGAGGAGCCATTCGCCCTCCTCGATCTCGACCGCGTCGCCGTCGCTCGCCTGCGCGCCCTGCGCGTGGCCACCGTGCCTGCCGGCGGCGCGGACGAAGAAGAGGGCGATGTGGGAGTGGCCGATCAGGCCTACCCGCTCCTCGGAGGCCTCGAAGCCGGCTTCGGCCTGGTCGGTCGAGAGCACGTACTCCCAGACCGGGTCCCGGGGAGATGCGTGGAAGAGGCCGACGCCGTTCTGCGAGGCGGCCGGCTCGAGCGAGCGCAGGAACTCGAGCGTCTCCTCGCCGACGTTCGCGCGCGTCCATTCGACCGCCGCCGCCGCGGCCTCGGAGAAGGTCGAGATGTCGAGCGCTCCCAGCAGCGCCAAGTCGTGGTTGCCGACCAGGCAGGTGCTGCAGCGCTCGCGGACGAGCGCCGTGCAGGCGTCGGGCTCGGCGCCGTAGCCGACCATGTCGCCGAGGCACCACGTCTGCTCGACCCCGGCCTCCTCGGTTGCCGCGAGGACGGCTTCGAGGGCCTGCCGGTTGGAGTGGATATCGCTGATGACGGCTACGCGCAAGACCGGGGAGGGTAACGCGGCATGGCCCCGGTCCATACGATTGGCCCGTGAACGCCACCGATCCAGTCGCCGCCCTGCGGGGGGCGGTCGAAGCCGCCGCGCGGGCTCTGCGCGACGGTCAGCCGACCAGGCCGAGCCCCACGCTTGAGCGCCCGCCGAAGCCCGAGCTCGGCGATTACAGCTCCAACGCGGCGATGCTCCTGGCCGGTTCCTTGGGCGACAACCCGCGGGCGGTGGCGGCGCGGCTGCAGGGCGAGCTGGAGGCCGACCCCGGGCTCACTCCCGACCTCGAGCGGATCGAGGTCGCCGGTCCCGGCTTCGTCAACTTCTTCCTCGCCGACTCCTGGTACCTGCGGGCGCTCGGCGATCTGCTGGCGGCGGGAGAGGACCTCGGCCCGAACCCCGCCGAGCACCCGGAGAAGGTCCTGGTCGAGTTCGTCTCCGCCAACCCGACCGGGCCGATCCACGTCGGCACCGCCCGCAACGCCGCCCTCGGCGACTCGCTGGTGCGGCTGCTGGAGGCCGCCGGGCACGAGGTCGAGCGCGAGTACTACGTCAACGACGCGGGCAGCCAGATCGGCCGTTTCGCCGACTCGATCGCGGCGCGGATGCGGGGCGACGAGCCGCCCGAGGACGGCTACGCCGGCGCCTACGTCACCGAGATCGCCGAGCGGCTGCGGGCCGAGGGGGTCTCGCCGGACGACCGCGAGGCACTCGAAAGCCGCGGCATCGAGGTGATGCTGGAGGAGGTTCGCCAGACCCTGGAGCGCTTCGGCGTCCGCTTCGACACCTGGTTCTCCGAGCGCAGCCTTTACGCGAAAGGCGAGGTCGAGGAAGCCCTGGCCGAGCTCGAGAAGCGGGGCCACACCTACCGCCACGAGGACGCGCTCTGGCTGCGCACCACCGACTTCGGCGACGACAAGGACCGGGTCTTGATCCGCTCGAACGGCGAGGCGACCTACCTGACCCCGGACATCGCCTACCACTGGGACAAGCTGCAGCGCGGCTTCGACCGCCTGATCAACGTCCTCGGCGCCGACCATCACGGCTACGTCGCCCGGGTCCGCGCCGCGATCGAGGCGCTCGGCGCCGACCCCGAGCGCTTCGAGGCGCTGCTGATGAGCCTCGTCCACATCGTCGAAAAGGGCGAGCGGGTGCAGATGTCGAAGCGCAGCGGCGACTTCGTCACCCTCGACGAGCTGCTCGACGACATCGGCGTCGACGCGACCCGCTGGTTCATGCTCTGGCGCAGCCACGAGACGACCGTCGACATCGACCTCGCGCTCGCCCGCAGCCAGTCGAGCGAGAACCCCGTCTACTACGTCCAGTACGCGCACGCCCGCATCGCCAGCATCCTCCGCAAAGCGGGGGAGGGGGCGGAGCCGAAGGCCGATCCCGAGGCGTCGGGCCGGCCGCCGCTGGAGGCCAGCGAGAAAGTCCTGATCAAGCGCCTGCTGGAGTTCCCCGAAGAGGTCCGGGTCGCGGCGGCGCGGCGGGCCCCGCACCGGATCTGCGCCTACTCGACCGCGGTCGCGGCCGACTTCCACGCCTTCTACCGCGACTGCCAGGTCGTCGGCGCCGAGGGCGACGGGGTCGAGAGCTCGCGGCTGGCGCTCTGCCTGGCGACCAAGCAGACGATCGCCGCCGCCCTCGGGCTGCTGGGGATCTCCGCCCCCGAGCGGATGTGATGCGGCGGGGCCGCTCCCGCATCCCCGTCCTCGCCGAGGTCACGGGAGCCGCCGGGGACCGCGCCTGGGCCCTGCGGCGGAGCGACTTCGCCAGCCTGACCCGGCTGCTGCCGCGCCTGGCCGAGCAGCGCGTGGTCGCGGTCGCCGGCGAGGGCGAGGCGGCCGCTGTCGCGGCCCTCTCGGCCGCTGCGGCCGCGTCGGCCTCCGGCCGCCGCACGATCCTCGTCGACTGCGACCTCGGCCAGCCGCGCCTGGCCGCCCACGTCGGCCTGGCGGCGGCGCCCGGCCTGCACGAGTACCTGCGCTGGGAGGCCGAGCCGCAGGCGATCCTGCAGCCGGTGGTCCTGGCGGGCTCGGCGACGGCCAGCGCCGCCGATCCGCTCGTCTGCGTCTGCGGCGGCCGCCCGGCGAGCAAGGCCGAGACCCTGCTCGGCCTGCAGAGCTTCGCCCACATGGTCGAGAAGCTGCGGGCGGCCTACGAGCTGACGCTGCTGGTGGCGCCGCCGGTCGTAAGCGAACCGGTCGGGGCGGCGGCCGTGGCGGTGGTTGCGGATGCGGTTCTGGCTGCTCTGACAGGAGACGAGGCCAGCGGCCGCAGTGGCCGTCCGCTCCGGGCCGCGATCAGGCGCCTGCCGGTTCCCGTGCTGGGAGCGATAGCTCTGCCGGAGCCCGCCTGGACTCAGAGGTCGTAGCGGGCGAGGTCGGCGTCGAGGCGCTTGGAGTCCTCGTCGCTTGGCCCATCGCCCGCGCTCGGAGAATCGCCGCCCGACCCGCCGCGGCGCCAGCGCAGCACCCCCGCCGCCAGCGCCGCCGCCGCGACCAGGAAGGCGACGATCGGGACGAGGTAGGCGGAGAGGCTGAAGCCGGAGCGGGGCGGCAGCGCCAGCACTTCGTCGCCGTACTCGGCGACGAGGGCGTCCTTGACCTGCTCTTCGCTCTTGCCTTCGGCGATCAGGCGCTCGATGAAGACGCGCTCGCGCTGGGCCTGCGGCGATTCGGCCAGCTGCAGCAGGGTGCCGCAGACGGGGCACATCACCTGCTTTTCGATTTCGGTCAGCGAGGCGGGCTGCGTGGCGGCGGCCGCCGGGGCGAGCAGGGCAACGGCGACGGCGACGAGCAAAGCGAGGCGGTTCAAGATCCGCCTCCGGCCAGCAGCGGCGCGACTTCGCCGCTCAGCTCGTTCTCGCCGATCGGCCCGGCGACGACCAGCCGCACCTTGCCCTTGGGGTCGACGAGGAAGTTCTCCGGCACCCCGGTGGTCCCGTATTCGTCGGCCTTGTCGCCGTTGCCGTCGCGCAGCTGCGGATAGGAGAGCCCGTAGCGCTCGACGAAGGCCCGCGCGTCGCCGCTCAGGTCCTGCGTGTCGATCCCGAGAACCGTGAACCGCGGGCCGCCGTGCTGCTGCTGGAACGCCTCCAGCGCCGGCGCCTCGGCCCGGCAGGGGAGGCACCAGGAAGCCCAGAAGTTGACCAGCACCCACTTGCCTTTGTAGTCGGCCAGCGATTCGCTGCCGTTCCCATCGAGCTGGGGAAGGGTGCTCGTCGGCGCCGCGTCGCCCGGTTGCAGCCGCGAGGACCCCTTGCTGGCCAGCCCGAAGACGAGCAGGCCGACGACGGCTAGGACGCCGATGATTGCGAGGAGGGAGCGAAGGCTCAAGAAAGCGGACGACGGGGGTCGAACCCGCGACCTCAAGCTTGGGAAGCTTGCGCTCTACCAACTGAGCTACGTCCGCGTAGGGCGGATTCTACGTTGACTGGTCCCAGCTGTCCCTGCGGCTGTAGAGCCGGTCCTTGGCGGCGAGCAGCTCGCTGTCGGCGGCGGCGATCAGCGCCTCGCCGTCGTGGTCGACCCGGGTGGCGATCCCGAATGAGGCGCTGATCACGCCCTGGCCGAGCGCGGCGGCGCGGATTTCCTCGGCGATGCGGGTGGCGGCGACGCGCGCCTCGTCTGCGTCGGTCCCTGGCATCAGCAGCGCGAACTCGTCGCCGCCGATCCGGAAGCAGTCGTCGGCGAGGCGGGAGCCATCGAGGATGCGCCCGACTTCGCGCAGGACCTGATCGCCCGCCGGGTGCCCGAGGCGGTCGTTGACGCCCTTGAAGCCGTCGAGATCGAGGAGGCAGAGGGAAAGTGGCCCGGAGCGGGCAGCGCGGGCCAGCTCGACCGGCAGGCGCTCTTCGAAGGCGCGGCGGTTCGGCAGGCCGGTGAGGGCGTCGCGGCGATTCTCGCGCGCCTCGCTCTCGAAGTGGTTGGCATGGGAGAGGTGAGCCGAGATCAGGTCGCTGAGCAGCTCCAGCGTCTCGACGTCGGTGTCGTCGAAGTGGTGGGCTTCGGGCGAGTAGACCTTGAGGACGCCGATCGTCTCGTCGTGGTGGGCGAGCGGGACGCAGAGCATCGAGGCGGCGTTGACCCGGTTGCAGGCCGCGGCGTCGACCCGGGGGTCCTTGCTGGTGTCGTCGCTGCGGAGGACTTCCCCTTCGCGGACGCAGAGCCCGGACATGCTCGAAGCCGCCTGCAGCCGCATGCCGTTATAAGGAGTCGCCTCGCCGGTCGTCACCGCGTAGACCATCTCCTCGCCCTCCAGCAGCTCGATCAGGCCGGCGCTGGCGCGGGTCAGCTTCTGGGCTCGCTCGGCAATCAGTTGCATGATCGCCTGCGGGTCGAGGTCGCTGGCGGCGATCTCGGTCTGGGTTTGGATGATCGCCCGCAGTCGGGCGGCCGAGCGCTCGTTGGCCATGCTGACCAGATCGGCAGACGGCGCCCCTGAAATTAGAGCGTCATGCCATCGCCCAGACGCGCTGGACCTCCTCCGCGGAGCCGTCCTGCATCGAGCTTCCGTTAGTCGTGGCCGAATCGGGCAAGCGGTAGAAGTGCTCGGTCGCGCCGCGCACCTGCCGCTCCCGCACCAGCTCGATCAGGCCGGCTTTGGCCAGCTCGGTGACGTGGTAGTTGGTGTTGCTGAGGGGGATCTGCAGCTCGCGGCTGAGATCGCTGGGGGATAGCACCCGGCCGCCGTCGATCCCGAGGATTTCTAGGATCGAGACACGCAGGGGATGGGCGGTCGCCCGAGCCAGCCGCTCCCAATTCACGGGAAGCGCAGAACGGCCGTTGCCGTTATGCCCATTTTCCGGCTGATTTGCTGGGGAACCGCCGTTTTGTAGATGACCGTTGGGGGAATGTCCGTTCTGGGTTGGCATGACCCGATATTACCCAAAATTATTGACTTAAGTCATCGATTTCGGGTAGTCTTTTCGTCGAGGATGCTTCTTGGGAGGAAATATCCGATGCAAGACAGCGCTGTCCGCCACGCGGTTCTCGCCCTCTGCCTGTGCTTCTTCTTCGCGGCCGCATCGCCGGCCTTCGGCGATACCGGCGACATCATTGCCCCCAGCGATACCGCTCACCCGGCGGTCGATTCCGGCTGGCAAGCGGGCACCTGCAAAGCGGACCCCTGCTCCATCGCCACTCCCAGCCTCTTCTTCGAAACCGCCGGAGCTCATCCCAACTTCGGCTTCACCCAGTTCATCATCAAGCACGGCCCCCCACCGCTGGAACCACCGGTAGGCGAACTGAAGACCGTCCGCGTGGACCTGCCCGTTGGGCTGAGCGTCAATCCGGGGGCGACGCCGCGCTGCAAACAGTCGGAGTTCGAAGCCGATACCTGTCCCCTCGGGTCGAAGGTCGGCGAAAGCTTCGTCACCGCAGCCGGCCCCCTCGGCCCGATCGCTCCCACCGCGGGTGTCACCCAGGTCCCCGTCTACAACGTCGAGCCGAAACAAGGCGAGGCCGCGCGCTTCGGGCTGAAGCTCGCCGGGAAAGAAGTCTTCCTCGAAGGCGACGTCGACTGGTCCGGCGACTACCACGAGGGGTTCACGATCCACGTCCCGGAAGCCCTGCCGGAAGCGATCGGCAAAGGCCTTGGGTTGTTGACGGGCCAGGAAGGCGTGATCCTCAAAAACCGCCTCGTCTTCGAAGGCCGCGCCGGCGACGGCACCTTCCTGACGACCCCGACCACCTGTCTCGGCCCCGCGTACAAGGACGACTGGGAAGAGGGCGAAGCGCCGGGCGGTCCCTCGGGGTCCGTCTACTCGACCTTCCTCCGGGCCGATTCATACGAGAAACCCGATCCGAACTTCCCCAACGGCTCCTCCTTTTTCGAGTCGCCGATTCCGCCGGTGAGCGAAACGCATGGGCCCGGGACCTCGCCGAAAGAATGCGGGTCGATTCCCTACGAACCGGAACTCGAAGTCGATCCCGGCACCGCGGACGTCAACTCGCCGGCGGCGGCCGAAGTGGACGTCGAAGTGCCGCACCTCAAAGAAGCCGCCGGCCAGGACAGCTCCCACACCCGCAAGGCGACGGTGACCCTGCCGCAGGGCATGGGCCTCAATCCCTCGGCGGCGAACGGGTTGCAGACCTGCTCCGACGAGCAGTTCGGCAAGGGGACCCGAAACCCGATCGCCTGCCCGTCGCAGTCGATCGTCGGCCGGGCGCGGATCGAATCGCCGCCGCTGGTCGACCAGACGAACCCGCAGCCCGAAGAAGTCCTCGAAGGAGACGTCTACGCCGGCAAGCAGCTGAGCCGCGACCCGGCGTCCGGCGACGAGTACCGGATCTTCATCGACGCCAAGTCCGACCGCTACGGGATCGACGTGCGCCTCGTCGGCAACGTCCGCGCCGACCCGCTGACCGGGCAGCTGAGCACGACGATCTCCGAAACCCCGCAGGTGCCCTTCACCTCGTTCGACCTCACCTTCGACGGCGGCGCGCGCGCCGTCCTCAGCAGCCCACCGACCTGCGGCCCGAACAAAGCCGTCGCGGTGATGACGCCGTGGTCGGGCACGCCGCCGGTCACCACGGGCAGCGATTTCGCCATGACCGGTGCCCCCGGCGGCGGCAAATGCCCGAAGACGATGGCCGAGCGGCCGTTCGGGCCGAGCTTTGCGGCGGGCCCGGAAAGCTCCAAAGCCGGCGCCTTCAGCCCGGTCGCGATCCGGATCACCCGCGGAGACGGCCAGCAGGAGCTGAAGGGCGCCGACGTCGTCCTGCCGCCGGGGATGACCGGCAAGCTGCGCGGGATCCCGTACTGCCCCGAGGACGCGCTGGCGGCCGCCTCCGGCCGGGCCGGAGCGGAGGAGAAGGCGAGCTCGAGCTGCCCCGCCGCGAGCCAGGTGGGCACCGCCTCGGTCGCCGCCGGCACCGGCCCCGCCCCCTTCAAGATCGACGGCAAAGTCTTCCTCTCAGGCCCCTACCACGGGGCTCCTCTCTCCCTGGCAGTAGTCACCCCCGCCACGGCCGGGCCGTATGACCTCGGCACGGTCGTGGTGAGGGTGGCTCTGTTCGTCGATCCGGAAACGGCGCAGATCCACGCCGTCTCCGACCCGATCCCGCATGTCTTCGGCGGCACCCTGCTCAGCATCCGCTCGGTCGACCTGAAGATGGACCGGCAGAACTTCACCCTCAACCCGACCAGCTGCGACCCGTTTGCAACCAGCGGCAACCTCGCCGGCGGCGGCGCCGACCCGGCCAACCGCGCCGCCTTCAGCGCCTTCGGGGTCAGCGCCCCCTTCCAGGCGACCGACTGCAACGCACTCGATTTCAAGCCGAAGCTGTTCACGAAGCTGATCGGCGGCCGCAAAGCGATGCGCCGCAACGGGCACCCCGCCTTCCGGGCGACGCTCGTGGCGAGGGAGGGGGACGCCAACATCAAGCGCGCGGCGCTGACCCTGCCGCACTCCCAGTTTCTCGACCAGAACCACATCGGGACGATCTGCACGCGGGTCCAACTCGCCGCCGCCGACTGCCCGGCGCGCTCCATATATGGATACGCCCGCGCCGAATCGCCGCTGCTCGACGACGAAGTCGCCGGCCCCGTCTACCTCGTCGCCTCCGACCACGAACTGCCGGACCTGCTGGCCGACCTCCACGGACAGGTGAGCGTGCGGCTGCGCGGCGTCATCGGCTCGGCGAAGGAGCGGATGAAGACCGTCTTCTACCCCGTCCCCGACGTGCCGGTGAGCAAGTTCACGATCGACATGAAGGGCGGCAAGAAGGGCCTACTGGTCAACTCGCGAAACCTCTGCACCCGCCCCAACCGCTCCTTCCTCAGCTTCGCGGCTCAGAACGGCAAGAGCCTGAAGGTGAAGAAGCTGCCGCTTCGGACGCCGGCCTGCAAGAAGCGCAAGCGCAAGAAGCACTAGCGGTGCCGCGCCTTGTTTAGTCGGTCCGCAGAGGCGGGTACGGGATTCGCGATGCAGAGGGGGTCCGGGACTGGAATCGCACGCCGCGCAGTGGCGCTTGCCATAGCGGCGGCGCTGGCGCTGCCCGCGTTTGCTGCAGCCGATACCGGCGACATCATCGCCCCCCAGCACAACCCCCCGACCGCCGCCGACGGCTGGCAGGCGGGGACCTGCAAAACCGACGTGCCTGAATGCACGCCGGAAACCAAATCCCAGTTCTACACGCAGGCCGCCGGCCACCCGAACGTCGGCCTCACCCAGTTCATCGTCAAGAACAAACCGACGGAACTCGTTCCCGGCGTGCCGCTTCCGGGCACCGAAGAACCGGTCGGGATCCTGAAGACCCTGCGGGTCGAGCTGCCGGTAGGCCTCAGCGTCAACCCGCAGGCGACGCCGCGGTGCGAGTTGGCGAGCTTCCAAGCCGAACAGTGCGCGGTCAGCGCCCCCGGCTCCCTGGTTGGCACCAGCGCCGTGACGGCGGCTGAACTCGGCCTGCCCGTCGGCCCGCTCGACGGTCTGACGAAAGTCCCGGTCTACAACCTGGTGCCGAAAGATGGGCAGCCGGCCCGCTTCGGCTTCCGCATCCTCAGCAACGAAGTCTTCCTCGAAGCCGACGTCGACTGGTCGGGGGACTACCACGAGGGCTTCACCATCGCGGTGCCGGAATCGCCGCTCGGCAAGATCCTCAAGAACCGGCTGGTCTTCAACGGCCGCGCCGGCAACGGCACCTTCCTCACCCTGCCCAGCACGTGCTTCGACCCGGCTCAGCCCGGTTTCGAGCACGTCTACTCGACCCTGCTGCGGGCCGACTCGAAAGAGAACCCGAACCCGAACTTCCCCAACGGCTCGTCCTTCTTCGAAGCGCCGCTGCCGCCGGGGGTCAAGCCGACCGGATGCGACAAAGTTCCGTTCGATCCCACCACCGCGGTCGACCCCGCCACCCAGGCGGTCGATTCGCCGAGCGGCCCCACCGTCGAGGTCAAGGTGCCGTTCGAGGAATCCGGGACGGCGATCGCCAACTCCAACGTCAAGGACGCGGTCGTCACCCTGCCGCGCGGGATGGGCCTGAACCCCGCCGCCGCGCCCGGCCTGCAGATGTGCACGAACGAGCAGTTCGGCAAGGGCACCCGCAACCCGGTTTCGTGCCCGGAGAAATCGAAGATCGGCAGCGCCGCGATCGAAACGCCGCCGCTGCCGGCCGGCGCCCTCACCGGCACCGTCTACCTCGGCAAGCAGCTGAACCGCGACCCGAACTCCGGTGACCTCTACCGGATCTTCCTCAACGCGGTCTCGAGTCGCTACGGGGTCGACGTGCGGCTGATCGGCAACGTCAAGGCCGACCCCGCGACCGGGCAGCTGACCACCGTCTTCAAGGAAAACCCGCAGGTGCCCTTCACTTCGGTCAAGGTCGACTTCGACGACGCCAAGGGCCTCCTGACCAGCCCGCCGACCTGCGGCCCGAATGCCGCCACGCACGCGATGACGGCGTGGTCGGGGACCCCTGACAGCGGTCCCCAGGAAGGGGGCTTCACCCTCACCTCCGCCCCCGGTGGTGGCAAATGCGCGAAGACGATGGCCGAGCGGCCCTTCGAGCCCGGCTTTCGCGCCGCCCCGAAAACCGACGCGGTCAAGACCTTCACCTCGTTCGCCGTTCAGATCAACCGCCCGCAGGGTCAGCAGGAGCTCAAAGGGGTCGACCTGGTCCTCCCCGAAGGGGCCACCGCGAAGCTGAAAGGCGTCCCCTACTGCCCGCCCGACGCGATTGAGAAGACCGAAAACCGCTCCGGCGCCGCCGAGCGCAAAGACGCGGTCTGTCCGAAGGAGAGCAGGATCGGCGCCGCGGTCGTCCAGGCGGGCACGGGGAAAGACCCGCTCAAGGTCGACGGCGACGTCTACCTCGCCGGCCGTTACAGAGGCGCGCCGGTGTCGATCGTCGTTATCACCCCGGCGATCGCCGGGCCCTTCGATCTCGGCAACGTCGTCGTCCGGGTGCCGCTCTTCCTCGACCCGGAGACGGCACAGATCCACCCGCGGACGAATGCAATCCCGGACGTCTTCGGCGGAGCCAAGCTCGACATCCGCTCGGTCTTCGTCAACGTCAACCGCAACGACTTCACCCTTACCGGCACCAACTGCCGCAAAGAAGCGACCGCGGGGACCATCGACGGCGGTGGGGGGAATCCGCTCGACCCCGGCGCCTACTCAGCTTTCAAAGTCTCTGACGCTGCCAGGGGGACCGGCTGCCGCAAGCTGAAGTTCCGCCCGAAGCTGAACATCCGGCTGTTCGGGAAGACCCAGCGGGCCAAGCACCCGAAACTGCGCGCCGTCCTCAAGGCCCGCGGCCAGGACGCAAACATCCGCAAGGCCTCGGTGGCTCTGCCGCACGCGCTCTTCCTCGACCAGGCGAGCCTGGCGACGGTCTGCACCAGGGTCCAGTTCGCAGAAGAGAAATGCCCGAAACGGTCGATCTACGGAAAGGCGCGCGCCTTCACGCCGCTGCTCGGAAAACCGCTCGAAGGCCCCGTCTACCTGCGCTCTTCCAACAACACGCTGCCGGACATGGTCGCCCACCTCGAAGGCCAGGTAGACATCGACCTCGTCGGCCGCATCGACAGCTTCAAGGGCGGCATCCGCACCACCTTCGGCCGGGTCCCGGACGTGCCGGTGACCAAGTTCGTGATGACGTTGCCGGGGGGCAAGAAAGGCCTGCTGGTCAATTCGACCAATCTCTGTGCAAAGCCGGTCAAGGCGATCATCAGGATGAAAGCGCAGAACGGCAGAAAACTGAACAAGAAGCCGAAGCTGCGGACGCCGTGCAAAGGGAAGCACCGTCACAAGTAGTACACCGATCAGTGTCATGTCACTGAACGGTGTCACGGTTACTCGGGTAGTAACACAGCGAGGTACTTGAAAGACGGGGGAGGCTCTGTAATGTCTTCCGCGGGAGAGATGTTCATGGGCGCTACAGGGGGCGTCCTCGTTAAGGGAAAAACGAGGAGGAAAATTGATGGCAAAGCGCTCGTTCGCGTTGCTTCTTATGTGTATTGGGGCTCTGCTCGCCATGCCCGTCATGGCGTCAGCGGACACCCCCGACATCATCCAGCCGCAAAATGAAACCTCTGATCAGGGGTTCCAGGCGGGAACGTGTACGCAGGAAACCGAAGCCGGGAAAAACTGCTCGGTGGAAACGCCGAACATCTATTACACGACGGCCGCGGGGCACCCCCCGATCGGTTTCACCCAGTACATAATCCAGCACGAAGCTTTCACCCCGTTGCCCTCGCCACCGTTCCCACCCGGGGCACTGGTCGCGCCGATCAAAGAACCGATCAGCGAACGGACGATCAAAACCCTGCGTTCTGACCTTCCACCCGGCCTCACCGTCAACCCCGAGGCGACGCCATCCCGATGCTCAGTCGCAGAATTTCTCCACGAAACCGCTCCCGGCTCCAAAGAATACGAACCGGAATGCAATGCGGAGACGATTACCGGCGAAGAGAAGATCACGCTGGTCACGAACAAAGACGAAGTGGAAATCCAGCCCGGCTTCAAAGCGCCGAAAGGGTTCGTGATCCCACCGATTCCCGGTGGCACGCTGATCCCTGTTTACAACCTCGTCCCGAAAGAAGGGGAACCGGCGAAACTCGGGTTCATCGTCAACAAAAAAATCCCGGTCTTCCTCGAAACCGAAGTGGCCTGGGAGGGTGACTTCCACGAGAGTTTCACGATCAAACTCCCCAACACGGCGGAAATCACCGGGCTCTCGACCCTGATCAGCCGTCTCGTCAGCAAAGGTCGATCGGGTGACGGCACGTATTTGACCAACCCGACCACCTGCTTCGACCCGAACGATCCGGCCTACGAACACCTCTACTCGACCTGGTTCCGGGCCGAGAGCTATGGGGACCCGGATCCGGAATTCCCCCATGGGTCGACCCCGGTCGAGGCCAAGCTGCCGAAAGTCGGCGGCAAACGGGTCCAGCAGACCGGATGCGACACGGTCCCGTTCGATCCCACCGTGGACGTGGCGCCAGGCACCAACGAGGTCGATTCACCGGCACCGGCGACGGTGACCGCGAAACTGCCCTTCGATCCCGCCACCGAAGGCAACGAAGGACAGATGCAGTCACACGTCCGCAAGGCGGAAGTGAAGCTGCCGGCCGGTATGGGCATCAACCCCGCCGGGGCCCAGGGCCTGCAGGCCTGCACCGACGATCAGTTCAACAAGGGCGAGCGGGTCTACACCAACGAGTGCCCGCCTGAGTCCGACATCGGCACGGTCGAAGTCGAATCCGCGCCGCTGGCGGAGCCGCTCGTCGGCGACGTCTATGTCGGGACGCAGAACAGCAACGACCCGGAATCCGGCGATCAGTTCCGGATCCTGCTCGAAGCGAAGAGCCTGAAAGAGGGCATCGACGCCCGCCTCGTCGGCCACATCAAGGCCAACAAAACGACGGGCGAGCTGAACGCGGTAATCGACGACCAGCTGTCGAGCGAGTTCTTCGGTCAGCTGCCGTCGGGCCTGCCGCAGGTGCCGTTCAAAGAGATCAGGGTGAAATTGGACGGCGGCAAAGACGTCCTCACCAGCCCGCCCGTCTGCTCCTCTGAAAGCACGAGCAGGTTCGAACCGTGGGCAAGGCCGGGGACGTTTGCCGAACCGAAATCGACGGTGACCCTGAGCGACGACCCGACCGGCGGCGCATGTCCGAAAACGCTGGCGGAGCGGAAGTTCTCTCCGTTCTACAAAGCGAAGACGGACAGCCAGAAAGCCGGCGCCTACTCGCCGTTCCACGTCAACATCGCGCGGCGGGACGGAGAGCAGGAGCTGAAGGTGGTCGACGTCACCCTGCCGAAGGGCCTGACCGGCAAACTCGCCGGCATCCCCTATTGCCCGGAGGACGCGATCGCGGCCGCCGGTGGCAAGAGCGGCAAGGCCGAGCAGGCCAGCGCGAGCTGCTCGAGCGCCAGCGAGATCGGGACGGTCACGACCAAGTCCGGCAGCGGCGCCAACCCGCTGCAGCTGGGCGGCAAGGCCTACCTGGCCGGTCCCTACAAGGGAGCGGCGCTCTCGATGGTGACGATCACCCCGGCAGTTGCGGGTCCGTTCGACCTCGGCAACGTGGTCGTCCGGGTGGCGCTCAACGTCGATCCGGAAACCGCTCAGATCCACGCGGTCTCCGACGTCATCCCCGACGTCTTCGGCGGGGTGAAGCTGGACATCCGCACGATCGGCCTCGACGTCGATCGCAGCCAGTTCATGCTCAACCCGACGAACTGCGCCGCCGCGGCGACGCAGGGAACGATCAACGGCGGCGGCGCCGACCCGGCCAACCCGGCCGCGTTCAGCTCCTACGCCGTCAGCGATCCGTTCCAGGCGATCGAATGCAACAAGCTCGGCTTCAAGCCGAAGCTGAACATCCAGCTGTACGGCGGGACCAAGCGCAACAAGTACCCGCGCCTGAAGGCGACGCTGACTGCCCGCAAGGGCGACGCCAACATCGCCCGCACGGCGGTGACGATGCCGCGCTCCCTGTTCCTCGAACAGGGCCACATCGGCACCGTCTGCACCCGGCCGCAGCTGGCCTCCCACACCTGCCCGAAGGCCTCGGTCTACGGCAAGGCGTGGGCGAAATCGCCGTTGCTCGAAAAGAAGTTGCAGGGCAAGGTGTACCTCGTGTCCTCCAACAACAAATTGCCGGACCTGCTGGTCGACCTGCGCGGCCAGGTGGAGATCTACCTGCGCGGCGTGATCGGCAGCGGCAGCACCGGGGGCCTGAAGACGGTCTTCCGGTCGGTGCCGGACGTGCCGGTGAGCAAGTTCGTCCTCAACATGAAGGGCGGCAAGAAGAGCCTGCTCGTGAACTCGACCAACACCTGCGCCAAGCCGCAGCGTGCGATCGTGAACATGAAGGGCCAGAACGGCAAGAAGAAGAACGCCAAGAAGTTCAAGCTGAACGTCGTCTCCTGCGGCAAGAAGGGCAAGAAGTAGGAGCCGTACTCAGCACGCGTCAGCACCGGCGCGGATGGCCGAATAGCCTCCGCGCCGGTGCGCCCGACGCTCTCAGTCCTGATCGTCGCCTACGAGAACCGCGACGATCTCCAGAAGTCCCTTCCCGCCCTGCTCCCTGAGCTGGGCGACGGCGACGAGCTGATCGTCGTCGAGAACAAGCCCGGCGACGGCTGTGCCGAGGTGGTGGGGGAGCTGGCGCCCGCGGCGCGGGTTGTGCCGATGGGCGGCAACGCCGGCTTCGCCGCCGGGATCAACGCCGGCGCCGAGGCGGCGAGCGGCGAGCTGCTGGTGATCCTCAACCCCGACGCGACCCCACAGCCGGGCTTCGGCGGGGCGATCCGCCGCCCCTGGACCGACGGCCGCGCCTGGGGTGCGTGGCAGGCGCTGGTCGCCGACGGCGAGCTTTGCTCCGTCAACTCGGCCGGCAACCCACTCCACTTCACCGGTATCACCTGGGCGGGCGGCCACGGCCGGCCGCTCGACCAAGCTCCCCCCGCCGGCGAGGTGACGATCGCCTCCGGCGCCTGCCTGGCTGTCCCGGCGGAGAACTGGCGGCGGCTGGGCGGCTTCCCGGCCGAGTTCTTCCTCTACCACGAGGACGTCGACGTCTCGGTGCGGCTGCGGGCGGAAGGGCACGCGGTCGGGATCGAGCCCTCGGCGGTCGTCGCCCACGACTACGAGTTCGGCGCCAACGCCGAGAAGTGGTTCTGGCTCGAGCGCAACCGCCTCGCCTTCCTCGTCCGCACCTACCCCGGCGCGCTGCTGGCGCTGCTCGCCCCGGCTTTGCTGGCGACCGAGGTGGCGCTTCTGCTCGTCTCGGCGACGGGCGGCTGGGGGAGCCAGAAGCTGCGGGCGAACCTCACCTTCCTCCGCTGGCTGCCGCGCCTCCTGCGCGAGCGCCGGGCGATCCAGCGGCAGCGCACGATCAGTTCCCGCGAGTTTGCGGCGATGCTGACCCCGGACCTCGACTCCGACCTGATCAGCCCGCTCGCCCGCTCCCGGCCCGCGCGCCTCACCCTGCGCGCCTACTGGCGGCTGGTCCGGGCGCTGCTGCCGCGCTAGCTCGACTGGCTGATCGGGCGGATCAGGATCTCGTTGACGTCTACGCCCTCCGGCTGCTCCAGCGCGAACATCACCGCCCGGGCGATGTCGTCGTCGCCGAGGGCGCTGTCGCCGGGGCGGTTGTCGAAGAAGGGGGTGTCGACCATCCCCGGCTCGATCAGGGTGACCCGGATGCCGTGGTTGTCGTGCATCTGGCGCAGTTCCTGGCGCAGCGCCTCGCCGATCGCGGTAACCGCCCACTTGGTCGCCGAGTAGAGCGAACCGGGCAGGACCCGGCGGCCGGCGATCGAGCTGGTGACGAGGAAGTGGCCGTCGCCGCGCTCGAGCAGGTGGGGAAGGGTGGCGCGGATCGTCAGGGCGACGCCGTAGACGTTGGTCAGGACCATCGAGCGCCAGTGCTCGGGGCTCTCCTCGAGGAAGCCGCGGGAGGCGCCGAAGCCGGCGTTGGCGAAGACGGCGTCGATGCGGCCGAAGTGCTCCAGCGCGGTAGCGGCCAGCGCCTCGACCTGATCCCACTCGGTGACGTCGCAGCGGACGGCGATCGCCCGCTCCGGGCCGCCGAGCTCCTCGGCCAGCGCCTGCAGCTCCTCCTCCCGGCGGGCCGCAAGGACCAGCCGGTAGCTGCCCGCCGCGGCGCGGGCGGAGGCGGCGCCGATGCCGCTGCTGGCGCCGGTGATGAGGAGGACGGGGTCGTCGGCCATGGTCCGATTCTCGCAGTTGCGATAATCCGGCTTGCCTGTGGACCCTCAGCGCAAGCGGAAGATCCGGCTCGTCGTCGCCCTCAGCACCGCCGTGCTGCTCGCGGTGGCGCTCATCTACACCTCCTTTTCGGCCTCGAGCGAGGCGAAGGAACCCTCCGAGCTGCTCAACGCCGCCCCCGGCACCAGCTACGAGATGACTGGCCGCGTCGTCAAAGGCTCGATCCAGCGCCACGGCAACGGGATCGCCTTCCGCGTCGTCGACCGCGACGGCTTCGGGCAATCCCTGCCGGTCACCTACACGGGGACCGTCCCCGATCCCTTCCGCGGCGGCCGCGAGATCGTCCTCACCGGCGCGATGAAGAGCGGCACCTTCGTCGGCGAACGGGAAACCCTGATCACGAAGTGCCCGTCGAAGTTCACGACCAAATCTGATGGCTAGCCTCGGCAGCGCCCTCCTGGGCCTTGCCTTCGCCGCCGCCCTCGCCGCCGGCGCCCTGGCGCTGGCGGGGCGCAAGGGCGACGAGCGCCTGCTTACCTGGTCGCGGCGCACCGTCTACGGCTTCTGCGGGCTGCTGATCGCCTGCGTGGTGATCATCGAGTCCGCTTTCGCCCGCGACGACTTCTCCTTCAACATCGTCGCCGAACACTCCTCGATCGAGACGCCGACCGGCTACAAGCTGGCGGCGATGTGGTCGAGCCAGGAGGGCTCGCTGCTGCTCTGGGCGCTCGTCCTCTCGCTCGCCGCCAGCGCCGCCCTCTGGGCGACCCGGCACAAGCTCCGCGACCTGGTTCCGTGGGCGACGGCGGTGATGATGGGCGTCGCCGCCTTCTTCACCGGCCTGATGCTGTTCGCGCCCGACGTCGACCCCTTCGCGACGCTCGACCCGGCGCCGGCCGACGGGATCGGCCTCAACCCGCTGCTCCAGCACCCGAGCATGATGATCCACCCGCCGATGCTCTACTCGGGCTACGTCGCCTTCACGGTGCCGTTCGCCTTCGCGATCGGCGCCCTCGTCACCCGCCGCCTCGACGCCGAGTGGATCCGCGCCACCCGCCGTTTCGCGCTGATCGCCTGGGCCTTCCTCGGCTTCGGGCTCCTGCTCGGCGCCCGCTGGTCATACACCGAGCTCGGCTGGGGCGGCTACTGGGCCTGGGACCCGGTCGAGAACGCGGCGCTGATGCCGTGGCTGCTCGGCACCGCCTTCCTGCACTCGATCATGGTCCAGGAGAAGCGGGGGATGCTGAAAGTCTGGAACGCGAGCCTGATCGTCGGCACCTTCTCGATGGCGCTGCTCGGCACCTTCCTCGTCCGCTCCGGCGTCCTGCAGTCGATCCACGCCTTCGGCGACAACACCGTCGGCCCCTACATCCTCGGCCTGATCGCGGTGGTCCTGGTCGGCTCAGCGGCGCTGATCGTCAGCCGCCTCGACGACCTCCGCTCGGAGAAGCGGATCGACTCGCTGGCCTCGCGCGAGTCGGTCTTCCTCGTCAACAACCTGCTCCTGGTCGGGATGACCGCGGTGATCTTCTGGGGCACCTTCTTCCCGCTGATCTCCGAGCTCTTCACCGGCGAGAAGGCCTCGCTGGCGGCGCCCTGGTTCGACCGCTACACGACCCCGCTGGCGATCCTCCTGGTCGTCTTCACCGGGATCGGGCCGCTGCTGGCCTGGCGGCGGGTCAGCTGGGAGTCGGCGAAGCGGGTCTTCCGGCTGCCGCTGGCGGTGGGCGCTGTCGTCACCGTCGCCCTGGTCCTCTTCACCGACGCCGAGAGCAACCTCTGGGCGCTGGCGCTCTTCGCTTTCGCCGGCTTCGCCCTCGCCGGCCTGGCGCAGGAGTTCTGGAGCGGCGCCGCCGCCCGCCGCCAGCTCACCGGCGAGCCCGGGGCGCAGGCGCTGGTCGGCCTGGTCAGCCGCAACCGCCGACGCTACGGCGGCTACATCGTCCACGTCGGCATCATCGTCCTGCTGATCGGGATCGCCGCCTCCTCCAGCTTCCAGACCAACCGCGACGTCGAGCTGAAGCCGGGGGAGAGCACGGTCATCGACGGGCGGACGATCACCTACGTGAAGCCGACCGTCGCCGTCGACTCCGAGAAGTTCACCTTCGGCTCGATCCTGCGGATCGAAGAAGACGGCAAGCTGGTCGGCTACCTGCGCCCGAGCCGCCGCTTCTTCCGCCCGACCGGGCAGGAATCGGGGACGATCGGCAGCTTCTTCGCCGGCGAGGCGACCAGCGAGGTGGGGTTGCGCCCTGGCCCGTGGCACGACCTCTGGATCGCCGAGCAGCCGAACATCGCCGCCGTCCAGCGCGGGGTGCGGGCGGCTGACAAAGGGTTCCAGGCCTGCCTCCGCGGGGTCCCCGGGTCGCCGCCGGAGTGCAAAGCGCTGAGGGCGGCGATGCAGGCCTCGGTCGGCGACCCGCAGCGCGAAGCACAGGCGCTTGACCAGATCTCCCGGCTGCAGTCGCTGGCCGCCAAGAACGTCGCCCAGACCTTCCTCGAGACTGGTGCAGCCTCGACCTTCAAGGTGATCGTCAACCCGCTCGTCACCTGGATGTGGATCGGCGGGCTGATCGCCCTGGCCGGGGCCCTGATCGCGCTCTGGCCGACCCGCGGGGGCCGGCGCGGCGCGCTCGTGCGAACCGAAGCCGACGCGCGCAAGGAAGCGAAGTACCGCGAGATCCGCGACGCCGAGCTCGACCACGCCGCCGGCAAGCTCTCCGACGAGGACTTCGCCATCCTCGATGCCGAGCTGCGGGAAGAGGCGATCGAGATCCTCGATCGCGAGCCGATCGCTTAAACTCTCTCGCTCGTGTTCACGTTCTTCGCCGTCATCCAGGTGATCATCGCGATCGTCGTCATCTTCCTGGTGCTCCTGCACTCGGGTAAAGACGCGGGCCTTTCCGGTGCCTTCGGCATCGGCGGCGCCGGCGGCAGCGGCCTTGGCGGTGGCTCGATGGTTGAGAAAAACCTCGATCGGGCGACCGTCTTCTTCGCCGTTCTTTTTGTGCTGAACACGATTCTGCTGCTGAAGATTTAGCGGTAGGAGACGGAGGGAGGACCCCCTCCGTCACAGATTTGGGGAGGTTCCTCCGGGGGCCTCCCTCCGTCTCGCGTGGGCGTGGTTGGTATTGCGACAAAGCGCGCTACGCTGTACCTAACCTTGACATATCCGGCGTTTGTGTAAAGCTTGCGGACGACACGGGGGCTATTGACAAGGAGAGGTCTGTGGAGGCGCACGCGGAGCACATTCATCATCACCACCACGACGAAGTGGAAGTCAACCCGGCGGAGTGGACCGATGGCAAGCGCTACGCCTGGCTGCTGGGGATCATCGTGCCGCTGTCGCCGTTCTTCGCCGGGCTCTACTGGGCGCTGACCGGGTTCGGCGGCTTCTGGTTCATGGGACCTGTCCTCGTCTTCGTGATCTTTCCGCTGCTCGACATGGCGATCGGCAGGGACTCGGTCAACCCGCCCGACAGCGTCCTCAAGTTCCTCGAGCAGGATCGCTACTACCGCTGGTGCACCTACGTCTTCATCCCGATCCAGTACGCCGGGCTCGTCTTCGCCTGCTGGATGTGGTCGAGCGGCGACCTCAACCTGGTCGAATCGATCGGCTTGGCGCTGACGATGGGGGTCGTCGGCGGGATCGCGATCAACACCGCCCACGAGCTCGGTCACAAGCGCGCCTCCTCGGAGAAGTGGCTGAGCCGTATCGCCCTCGCGCAGACCGGCTACGGCCATTTCTTCATCGAGCACAACCGCGGCCACCACGTCAAGGTCGCCACTCCCCAGGACCCGGCAAGCTCGCGCCTCGGCGAGAGCTTCTGGGCTTTCCTGCCGCGCACCGTCGTCGGCAGCGTCCGCTCGGCCTGGGAGATCGAGTCCGCCCGCCTGGACCGGCTGGGCAAGTCGCACTGGGGGATCCACAACGACATCCTCGGTGCCTGGGCAATGACGGTCGTCCTCTTCGCCGGCCTGGGATTGGTTTTCGGCGCGGTCGTCCTGCCCTACCTGCTGGTCCAGGCGGTGATCGGGTTCTCGCTGCTGGAGGTCGTCAACTACCTCGAGCACTACGGCCTGCTGCGACAGAAACGCGAAGACGGCCGCTACGAGCGCTGCATGCCAGAGCACAGCTGGAACAGCAACAACGTCGCCTCCAACGTCCTCCTCTACCACCTGCAGCGCCACTCCGACCATCACGCCAACCCGACCCGCCGCTACCAGGCGCTGCGCCACGTCGAAGAGGCGCCGCAGCTGCCGACCGGCTACGCGGGGATGATCGTCCTGGCCTGGTTCCCGCCGCTCTGGCGCCGGGTGATGGACCCGCGCCTGCTCGAGCACTACGGCGGCGACGTCACCCGCTGCAACATCCAGCCGCGGCGGCTCGGCCGGGTGCTGGAGCGATACGGGCGGGCCGCGTGAGCGCCTTCCGCTGCCCTAGCTGCGGCTACGTCTACGACGAGCAGGCGGGCCACCCGCGCGAGGGCTTCCCGGCCGGCACCCCCTGGAGCGAGGTGCCGGACGACTGGGCGTGCCCGGACTGCGGCGTCCGCGACAAGGTCGACTTCGAGCCCGTCTCAGCCGACGCCTGACCGTCGCCGCTGGCACGATAAGGGCGTGTCCAACGGGAGGACCCCCTACCAGGAGGCGGCACGGGAGCTGCTGAGGCAGACCGTCTTCGACGCCGCTCGCGAGCAGCTGGCGCAGCAGCCGTGGTCTGGGATCACGATGGCGGACATCGCCACCGGCGCCGGGGTCAGCCGCCAGACCCTCTACAACGAGTTCGGCAACCGCAACGAGTTCGGCTTCGCCTTCGTGATCCACGAGGCGGAACGGTTCATGGACGATGTCGAGAAGGCGGTGCTGGAACATCGCGACGAGCCCCGCGCCGCGGTTTTGGCGGCGCTCGAGCACTTCCTTCGCACCGCCGCCGACGATCCGCTGATCAGCATCCTCCTCTCCGACGACGGCACCGGCGGCATGCTGCCCTTCGTCACCACCCAGGGCCTGCCCGTCGTCCAGTGGGCGGCCTCGCGGCTGACGGCGGTGATCCAGGAGGGCTGGCCGGAGGCGCCGGAGGCCGATGTGAGGACGCTGGCGGAGAGCCTGGTGCGGCTATCGATCAGCTACGTGACGACGCCGGGCGACTCCGCCGAGGGGGCCGCCAAGAACGTCGCCGAACTGCTCGGCCCGTTCATCGACAAGGCGCTCGGCTCCTCCGGCGATGCTCTCGCCGGGACTTGACTCGCTCGGCGTCCGTCCGCTCGAAAGCGGTGACGCGGCCGAGCTCTACGCGCTGATCGAGGCGAACCGCGAGTACCTGGCGCGGTGGATGCCGTGGGCGGCGGACCAGGACCTGGCGGGGACCGAGCGCTTCATCGCCGAGGCCGAGGCACAGTTCGCCCGCGACGACGGCTTCCAGGCGCGGATTGCGCCGGCGGGGGAGATCGTCGGCGTCGCCGGCTTCCACGCGGTCGACCGGGTCAACCGCAACACCAGCATCGGCTACTGGCTGGCCGAGCCTGCCCAGGGGCGAGGGACGATGACCACCGTCGTCCGCGCCCTCCTCGACCACGCCTTCTGCGAGTGGGGGCTGCACAGGGTCGAGATCCACTGCGCGCCGGAGAACCGCCGCAGCCGCGCGATCCCCGAGCGCCTCGGCTTCCGCGAGGAAGGGCTGCTGCGGGAGACCGAGCGGGTCGGCGGTCGCTACCTCGACAGCATCGTCTACGGGCTGCTCGAGGAGGAGTGGGGGAGCACCCCCACCTGAACAAGTGAACGCCGCTGTTTGGGCCGCGGCGGCCTTTGCCTGCCGGGCGTGCGCGGGTTAGCTTCGAGGTACGCACGCAACAAGGAGGTCTTTGACATGAGCGCACAGGCCAACAAGGAGTCGGCGGAAGCCGCCTACCGCGCTTTCGCCGGCGGCGACGCGGCCGCGGCGATGGAAGGCATGGACGAGGGCGTGGTCTGGACGGCCCGAGGCGACAGCTCCCTCAGCGGCACCTACAAAGGCAAAGAAGAGGTCGCCGGCCTCTGGGCCAAACTCGGCGAAAAAGGGCTGAAGACCGAACCCCACGACTTCGTCGCCGACGGCGACAAAGTCGTCGTCCTGACGACCGTGACCCTGAACGGGGAGACCGACGAGGCGGCCGACGTCCTCACCTACAACCGCGAGGGCAAGCTAGTCGCCTTCGACCAGATCGGCGATCCGGCGATCGCCAGTCGAGCCTTCCCCCGCTGAAGCTCCGGGAGGCCGCGCGGAACTGTGCGGCCTCTCGAAAGAACGGGGGTTGACTGAAAGCTTCTTGTCCGCTTAGGGTAATTAAGAACGACTGAATACTTAAGCGAACTGGAGGATGGAGATGGCGGAGCAACGGCGGTCGGGCGGCAAAGGCATTCCGCACCATCCTCTGGTCGAGGCGCTTGCCTCGGACCCCAATCAGCCGCCGGAAAAGGCGACGAAACTTTTCGGCTATCCGGGACCGGCGGCGAACGCGAAATCGACGCGCCTGTGGCTGGACCTCGACCTGACCAGCTACGTCGAAGTCGCCAACGACGCGATCGTCCACAGCCAGACGCTGGACAACGATCAGGGGACGATTCTCTGGGTCGAACCGGGCACCACCGTGACCCACTCGACGACCCAGTCCCAGGAGGTCCAAGCGGAGTTTCTCGGCGGCCCGATCGCCGAGCAGAACCTCGCTGCCGCATCGGCGGGCGTGGAATGGGGCACCCCGATGGGCGGCTTCACGGGAGAGACGCGCGCCTTCCCGTGCGCGCCCCGCCCGCTCTCCATCGACTGGGGAACCTGCAACTCCCGGCTCGGCCCCTGTCCGGCCGACTCCCGGATCCCCTGCCCTCCCGAAAGCGTTCAGCTGCCCTGCGGTTCCTGGATCTGCCCGCCGGAAACCTTCCGCCCGCCCTGCCCGCAAGACAGTCCGTTCTGCCCCGAAAGCGTCTTCTCGCCGTGTCCGCCGAGAAGCATCGGCATCGCCTGCACGATCGAGCCGCGGATCTGCAACCCGCAGGTGATCAGCGCCATCCCGCCGTGCGAAAGGCAGATAACCGACTGGGAAACGCCGGTGGTCAACCCGGCGACGCCGGTGCTCAGGGCGGCAGCCGCGGTCGGGCCCTTCCGGCCGGCGCGCTTCCGCTAGCCACCGCGGCGGGAATAGCGGGTGCTGGCGCAGGCGGAGGTCGCGGGATATCTGCGCCGCCGCGGCCTCCTTGCGGACGAGTCGGTGGTCGCGGGCACCCTGGTGATCCGCGAGGTCTCCAGCCGCAACCTCAACTTCGCCGTCGAGGTGAGTGACGGCCCGTCCTACCTCCTGAAGCAGGGTCGCTCAGCCGCGGGGGCGGCGACGGTTGCCCGGGAAGCCGCCGTTTACGGCGAGTTGGTGGAGCGGGGAAGCGACCTGTGCGCCCACCTCGCCCGCCTCGTCGACTTTGACCAGGAGGAGGGAGTGCTGGTGCTGGAGCTGTTGGACGGGGCGGAGGACCTGCACCGGCGCCACCTGCGGCTCGAGGAGTTCCCTCCCGATCTCGGCGAGGAGGTGGGCTCCGCCCTCGGGACGCTGCACCGCGAGATGCGTGAGGTCTACCCGCCGGCGCCGACTCCATGGGTGCTCTCTCTCCACCGCCCCGATACCGGCGTCTTCCGCGAAGCGAGCGCCGCGAACCTCGAATTGATCAAGATCATCCAGAACACCGAGGGCGTCGGAGAGCGGCTCGACCAGTTGCGCGAGGGGTGGCGGGTGGAGACGCTGATCCACCAGGACGTCAAGTGGGAGAACTGCCTGGCTCTGCCCGACGAGAGGCTGTGTCTGATCGACTGGGAGGTGGCGGTCGCCGGCGATCCTCACTGGGACCTCGGCGCGGCGCTCTGTCAGTACCTGAGCTTCTGGCTGTCTTCGATCCCGGTGATGGGGGGCGCGCCGCCGGCCCGGTTCCCGGCGCTTGCCCGCTACCCGCTCGAGGCGATGAAGGACGCGCTTCGAGCCTGCTGCGACGGGTATGCCCGGGCTGCCACCGGGGAGCCGGCGCTCGCCGGCGAGGCGTTGGGGCGGACGATCTCCTACGCGGGAGCGCGGCTGATCCAGGCCGCCTTCGAGGCTTCGCAATTCGGGCAACGGCTCGACAGCGCGGCGATCCTGCACCTGCAGCTGGGCGCGAACCTGATGCAGCGTCCCGAGGATGCAGCCGCTCAGCTGCTGGGGTTGGCGGCGGCCCCGGCATGAGCGGCCACCGGCAGGCGGTGAAGAGCGCCTTCGAAGCGCTGCGGATCGATTCGCCGACCGGCTTCTCCTGGTTCGGCGAGCCGAGCCCGTCGCTGCCGCCCGAGGTGGTGGAGCGGATGGGCCCCGAGATCGCGCGGGCCTATCTCTGCGACCGAGTGCAGAGCCAGCTCTACACCGGCTTCTACTGCGCCGGGCGTCCGGTCCCTCCACGAGCCGCCCACACCGGCGGCCGGCTGCATGGCAACTCCACCTTCATCGACTCGCTCTCGCGGGCGAACCGGGGGACGGGGAGCCACGAAGCCGGGTGGACGGTGCTGCGGGAAGAGGAGGACGGTCGGGTCGTCGTGCAGCGGGAGGGGCTGAGCGTCTGGGCGCGTCCGCAGGACGTTCGTGGCGGCGGGCCCGGCAGCGAGGTGAGCGTGAGGTTACCGGCGGAGCTGCTGCGCCTTTCGCCCGGCTTCTTCATGGCGCTGGGCAACGAGGAGGTCGACAACGACGAGCCCTTCGTCCGCCACTACTGGCACCTGACTTCCGGCGGCGGGGTGGCGCTGATCGCCGCCGCCACGGAGGCCCTGAACGAGGCGGCGCTGCCGTTCCGGCTCAAGGTCCTGATCGACCCCGACGCCTACACGCGCTGCGATGCCGGCGTCCTCTACACGCCGCGGCGCCTGCGGAAGGAGGTCGCGGAGCTGCTGCCGGCGCTGCGAGGGAAAGTCGCTGCGCACCTGCGGCCGGGCACGCCGGCCTTGACGAAGCCGCTCGCCGAGGGGCTCGGCGTCGCTGAGGACCCGGCGGGCGGCCAGAGCTTCGGCATGGACCGCTGCGGAATTCTGGCCGAGGCGATGGTCCGCAGCTCCGAGCTCGGGCTGGAGGGCGACGAGGAGCGGCTGGCGCTGGTCGCCCGATGCTTCGGCGACCAGGGAATCTCCTTCGAGCGCCCGTACCTCAACGCCGGGTCCGAAGACGACTACGAGGCCCTCGGGTGAGCGGCGAGGGCTACCTGGAGGCGGCGGTTCGGCTGGGCCGCGAGGTCGCCGCGGCGGCGATCTGGAGCGGCGAGCGCTGCTCCTGGGTCGGCGGGATGCCAGACGAAGGGCCGGGAGGGGAGATCGCGATGACCTACGCTGCCTTCGGCCCGGAGCTCTACGGAGGCACCGCGGGGGTCGGGCTCGTCCTCGCCGAGCTCGCCGCTGCCGGCGAGGACGCGGAGCTGTGGCGGACGGCGCTGGGCGCGCTCGAGCAGGCGCTCGAGCGGGCCGGGGAGGTTGCGCCCTCCTCGCGCCTCGGCGCCTATGGCGGCCAGCTCGGGGTCGCGCTCGCCGCGGCGCGGGCGGGATCGATCCTCGGCGAGCCGAAGTTGAGCGAGCGAGCGGGCGGCATCGTCGCCGGGCTCGACTACCGGACGGAACCCCTGGAGAACGACCTGATTGCCGGTCGCGCCGGCGGCATCCTCGCGCTCCTTGCCTTGCAGGAGCTGGGGGTCGAGGGGGCGACGCTGGAGCAGGCGCGCGAGCTGGGCGAGGATCTACTGGCGGCGGCCGATCGCGGCCCGGCGGGCTGGTCCTGGTCCTCGCCCTCGTTTCCCCAGCAGCGCAACCTCACGGGGCTCTCGCATGGGGCGGCGGGAGTCGGCCTGGCGCTGCTGGAGCTGAGTCGCGCGACCGGCGATGCCGTTTTCGGCGAGGCGGCGGAAGCGGCTTTTGCCTACGAGCGGGCCCTCTTCGACCCAAGGGCGCGCAACTGGCCGGACCTGCGTGAGATGGCGGCGGACCGGGGGAGGGAGGTGGCCCCTTCCTGCGCGACGCTGTGGTGCCACGGCGCCCCCGGGATCGCCCTGGCGCGCCTGCGGGCCTGCGAGCTGGGCCACCGCAACGGCTGCGAGGAGGAAGCGCGCGTTGCCCTGGAGACCACCGTCGCCTCGATCCGGAACCAGATCGAGGGGGGCAACTACTCGCTCTGCCACGGCCTTGCCGGCAACGCCGAGGTCGTCCGCGAGGCGGAGGCCCTCCTTGGTCAGGACGCGATCGTGATCGCCCGCAGCGTCGGCGACGCAGGCATCGAGCGCTATCTCGAAACCGATCGGCTCTGGCCCCTAGGCGTCTATGAGGGGCAGACCGACAGCCTCATGCTCGGCCGCGCCGGCGTCGCCTACTTCTACCTGCGGCTCCATGACCCCGGGCGCCCATCGCTGCTGTTGCTGCGCCCTGAGTCCTTTGCCTGAACGGCGCCGTCGATCGGCAGTTGGGAACATGGTCCATGCGCCCGAACCCTTTGTTCGCTTCCGACGACCCGGACCACGTCCGCGAGCTGGTGCGCGAGCACCCGTGGGCGACCCTGGTGACCGCGACCGGCTCGGGCCTCGCCGCCTCGCACTACCCGGTGCTGCTCGACGAGGAGGCCGAGGGCCTGATGCTGCTCACCCACCTCGGCCGGCCGGACGAGGAGGTGCTCGAGATCGACCGGGGCGAGGTGCTCGTCATCGTTCAAGGCCACCACGGCTACATCTCGCCCAGCTGGTACTCGCCGCGGGAGCGAAAAGTCCCGACCTGGAACTTCACCGTCGCCCACCTCCACGGCACCCCGCAGATCCTCGACGAGGAGGAGAACCTCGCCGTCCTCACCCGCCTGGTCGAGCACTTCGAGCGCCAAGTCCCCGACCCCGCCTACCTGGAGCGCGAGTACGCGATCCCGATCGCCAAAGGCACCCTAGGCCTCCGCATCCCGATCGACCGCTTCGAGCTGAAGCGCAAGCTAAGCCAGAACAAAGATGAGGCAACGAGGCGCAGCATCATCGGGGCACTGCGGGAGGAGGGGCCGTACCGACATCAGGAGCTGGCGGAGGAGATGGAGCGGGAGCTCGGAAAGTAACCCCCTTGACGATTTAATGCGGCTGAGAGGAGTCGAACCTCCACGGGTGTTTCCACCCACAAGGCCCTCAACCTTGCGCGTCTACCAGTTCCGCCACAGCCGCTCGAGGGCGCTCGATTCTAGATGTTTGCGTGCGGCGGAGGCCGCAGGTTGCGGGCATCCGGGGGAGGCGGTAGCCTTGCGAACAAGTGTTCGAAGGCAATTTGCGGCTCTTTGACCCTGCAGACCCGGCATCGGAGGAAACCGGAACGACGATGGAACTCGACCTGACCAAACGCCAGAAGGAGATCTTCGACTTCATCCGCAAGTACGCGGCGAAGACCGGTTACCCGCCGACCGTGCGGGAGATCGGCAAAGCCGTCGGCCTGCACTCTTCCTCGACCGTGCACGCGCACCTGGCGAACCTGGAGAAGTTGGGGTTGGTTCGGCGCGATCCATCGAAACCGCGGGCGATCGAGCTGCTCTTCGACAAGGCGAAGCGGACGATCTCGCCGGGCAACGGGCTGCCGCTGGTCGGTCAGGTCGCCGCCGGCGCTCCGATCCTGGCCGAAGAGAACATCGAGGAGTACCTCGAAGTCCCGGACGTGATCGGCGGCGAGGACGGCGACTACATCCTCCAGATCCGCGGCGAAAGCATGAAGGACGCCGGCATCCTCGAAAGCGACTACGTGATCGTGCGGCCGAGCGACGACGCCGCCGACGGCGAGATCGTCGTCGCCCTGATCGGCGAGGAGGCGACGGTGAAGCGGATCTTTCGCGAGAAGGACCACATCCGCCTGCAGCCGGAAAACGAGGAAATGGAGCCGATCCTCACCACCGAGGCGCGGGTGCTCGGCAAAGTGGTTGGAGTTTTCCGGAAGGTGTAGTCGGTGAATCTTCCACCCTCTGGTGGGGAAGGTTCACCATCGGTCGACTACGGCCAACTGCCGGACTCGATGACCTTCTTGTAGCGCCGCTGTCTGCGGCGGGCGTCCCACATCACCAGCGGCAGCAGCCGCAGGGAGAGGCGCGGGAAGACGTCGACGAAGCGGAGGAAGGGGCCGCGCCAGCGGGGGACGATGAGGATCGGGCGCGGGCGTTCGGTCAGCTTGCCGACCTCCTTCGCCACCTCCTCGGCGGTGAGCAGGCGGCCGGAGAAGGAGGGGGCGGCGTCGGGGTCGTCGAGCTTGTCTTCGAGCATCGGCGTCCAGATGCCGTCGGGGCAGACGGCGGAGAGCTGGATCTTCTTCTCGCCGCTGCGGCGGAGGTCGAAGAGGGTCCCGAGCGTGAAGGCCATCGCCGCGTGCTTGGTCGCCGAGTAGGTGACCTCGCCCGGGGCGGCGACGATGCCGGCGAGGGAGACGATGTTGACGACGTGCCCGTGGCCGGCGGCGCGCATCGGGCCGAGGGCCGCGATCGTGCCGTTGATCAGGCCGGTGACGTTGACCTCGAGCATCGTCTGTCGCAGCTCGGTGGCCTGCTCCCACGGCGGGCCGCTGTAGAAGACGCCGGCGTTGTTGACCCAGAGGTCGAGCGAGCCGGTACGGCCGATCGACTCGGCAAGCCCGCGGCAGGCGGCCTCGTCGCGGACGTCGAGCGCGGAGCCCCGGGCCTCGCCGCCGAGCTCGGCGGCGACCCGGTCCGCTGCGCCGGCATTGACGTCGGTGACGTGGACGCGGTAGCCGCGGCCGATCAGCTCGGCCGCGATCGCGCGCCCGAGGCCGCTGCCGGCGCCGGTGACAACCGCCGTTCGCATCGCGGCGAGTCTACGCCGACGGGACGAAAAGCGACCTATGTAGGCGGTTTTCGTCCCGTCGGCGTCATGGGCGGGCAATTGCTGTCGAAACCTCGGCTCCGAGCTACCATCGGAGGGCGGGCCGAGCGACCGCGGGGGGAGAGAAAACCCCTCGAGGAAAGTCCGGACACCACAGGGCAGGGCGGTGGGTAACGCCCACCCGGGGAAACCCGCGGGAAAGTGCCACAGAAATGACACGGCCGATGGCGCGACTGCAGCTGCGTCGCGCACAGGCAAAGGTGAAATGGTGCGGTAAGAGCGCACCGGCGCCGCGGTGACGCGGCGGCCAGGCAAACCCCGCCCGGTGCAAGGCCAAGCAGGACCGTCGACCCGGCTCGGAGAGGTCCAGGTAGGCCGCAGAGATAGATGGCCGCTCACGACAGGATCCGGCTTACAGGCCCGCTAAGGAAGAGGCTCCCGCAAGGGGGCCTCTTCTATCTCCGCATCGTTTCCAGACTTTGGGTTCCTACAGGGGCCAAAACTCTGGAAACGACCCCTGCACGGAATTCTGTCTTAGCGTTTGCTAATCTGCCGCCCACATCCGCTGAATCTCCGCTTACATAACGCGGAGAGCGGGGGACCCATTCAGTTGGGGCGAGTCGCGGCGACTGCCGCGTAGCGCAGCTCTTTCAGCGCGAGCCCGTCAGCTAACCCCGCAAGCGTCTGGAAAGAGATGCAGACGATCAGACATAACTCCCTGCGCTGGGCGCTTGCCCTGGCTGCCTTCTTCGCCCTCTTCGCCGGGGTTGTCGCCGGCGCGCAGGCGGCGACCGGCGGTGCGTCCGGCTACGAACCCCCGGCCGAAGAAGAAGGCGAACACACCTTCGGCAGCTGGCGGTATGGCGGCGCCAGCTGGTACGGCCCCGGCCTCTGGGGCCACAAGACTGCCTGCGGCCAGACCCTGCGGCCGGGCACGATGGGCGTCGCTCATAAGAAGCTTCCCTGCGGCACCACGGTCAAGTTCGTCTACCACGGCAAGACGGTGACGACGCAGGTGATCGATCGCGGCCCCTACGTCGAAGGGCGGGCCTGGGACCTGACCAAAGCGGTCAGCGACGCGCTCGGCTTCGAAGGCGTGGGACGGGTCCGCTACGCCGTCGCGATCGACGACGCCACCACCGCGCGCAGCGACTGAATCCACCGCTCCGGCCGCTCCTCGGGCTAGGCTGCCGTGTTTAGGCAGCGTCCAAGACGAGAGGAGCAAGCGTTGATGTGGAGGATTTCGCAGGGAGCACTAGCCGCCGCCGGCACCCGCAGGGGCCGCGCCGCGATCTTCGGCCTGCTCGCCTGCGCAGCGATTCTTCTCGTCGGCCTTGCGGCCAGCAGTGACGCGGCCAAGGTCGGCCGGACGACGGTGATCCTCGGCCAGACCTCGACCGAGCCCGACCCCTCCTGCCCGGAGCTGCCCTGCCAGGCGATCGGCAGCGTCACGGGTTTCCAGGTCTCGAACGGCCAGACGAAGCTGCCGTTCCTGGTCACCCACGACGGCAAGATCACCTCCTGGACGCTGACCCTGGCTCAGCCGACTGGCAGCCAGCGGACCTTCTTCAACGGCTTCTTCGGAACCCCGCCGCAGGCGCGCCTGGCGATCCTTCACCGCGTCCCCGGCACCAACCCGCCGCGCTACAACCTGCGGCGGCAGGGCTCGATCCAGGTGCTCACGCCCTACCTCGGCAAAACCGTCAAGTTCAGCTCCGACCTCAAGGTCGAAAAGGGCGACATCGTCGGCATCACCGTGCCGACCTGGGCGCCGGCCTTCGCGCAGGACCTCGACGCGAACAACGTCTGGCGCGCCAGCCGCGAGCCGGAAGCGTGCAAGAACGCCACCGACATCCGCCAGGGGGAACCGCAGGAAAAAGTCGGCACCCGCGCCACTTACGGCTGCAAGTACACGACGGCGCGCCTGCTCTATACGGCGACCCTGGTCGAGGGGCGCTAGCCCCTCGACCGCTGCGCTTAGCCGACCGGCGGAAGAGCCCTCGGACCGCCCTGGTCCTGGGGCAGCGCCGCGGCGCTGGCGATCAGGCTCTGGAACTCGTTCAGGGCCAGGTGACCGACCGCCTCGAGGATCTCCTCGTCTGACCAGCCGATTTCCCGCGCCTCCTCGTGCAGGTGGAGGGGCGGGGGACCCTCCGGGTCGAGCGTCTCCTTGAGGAAGGTCAGCAGCGCCGCCTCCTTCGGGTCGGAGGAGGTGAAGCTGCGGGCTTTCGAGACCTCGTCGAGGCCGAGGCCGGCCCGGCGCGCCGACTTCGCGTGCTGGGCGATGCTGTAGTTGTCCTCGCGGTACTCGGCGACCGCGAGTGCGATCCGCTCCCTCGTCGCCTGCGGCAGCGCTCCGCCGCGAAGCTCGGAGCGCATCCGCGTGTACGCGCGCAAAACAGCCGGTGCTCCGGCGAGCACGCCGACGAACTTCGTCACCGCGCCGCCGGCGGCCTGGATGCTCTTGATCAGAGGTGCGCTTTCATCCGGCGCCGTCAGCTCGTCGTGGATTTGAAATCTGCTTACTGCGGTTTTTACCGTCACGTGCGTCTCGCTTCTGGGCTCTGTCGCGGGCGGCAATTCGTCTTTACAGAGCCCTTACGTGGCCTTTACTTTACTTTTAGCCGCTTACTTACGTCTCGTAAGTTATACCTCGTTCCGGGGACGGATTCAAGCCCGCCCAACCAGCCGGTCGGGAACTCTTTTCTCTACCCGTATTACGTGGTTCGGCACCTCTCCGGTTCATTCGCTCTATCGTTGCGGCCTTCCCCAGCCAAGGAGACAGCCAGGCATGGCCGATCAACCCCGCAGCGCCGCCGATGTTGTCGAGCTCGTCCGCGAGCACGACGTCCGCTTCATCCGCCTCTGGTTCACCGACGTGCTGGGGCAGCTGAAGAGCTTCTCGGTCAACGCCTCCGAGCTCGAGGACGCCTTCGCCGGCGGCATGGGGTTCGACGGCTCCTCGATCACCGGCTTCAACCCGATCGAGGAGTCCGACATGCTGGCGGTTCCCGACCCCTCGACCTTCGCGCTGATCCCCTGGCGCCCCGAGGAGGACGCGGTGGCGCGGATGTTCTGCGACGTCCAGGTCCCCGGCGGCGGGCCCTACGAGGGCGACCCGCGCTGGATCATGCGGCGGGCGCTGAAACGGGCCGAGGACCTCGGTTTCGACGCCTACAACATCGGCCCCGAGCTCGAGTACTTCTACTTCCGCTCGGCGAAGCCCGAGGGCGGCAGCCCCGAGCCGCTTGACGAGGGCGGCTACTTCGACCTCACGACCCTCGACGCCGGCTCGGACCTGCGGCGGGAGACGGTGCTGGCGCTGGAGAAGATGGGGATCCACGTCGAGTACACCCACCACGAGGTCGGCCCCTCCCAGCACGAGGTCGACAT